>Ga0123357_10014392_pt1 | contig 10323 bp, 6 predicted proteins | sample TergutEmb28metaG_FD_89873 | JGI IMG/M metagenome (GOLD analysis project Ga0123357, IMG submission 89873) | Embiratermes neotenicus P4 segment gut microbial communities from Petit-Saut dam, French Guiana - Emb289 P4 | ecosystem: Host-associated > Arthropoda: Insects > Digestive system > Gut ... | reverse complement strand
GGATGTTAATACATCCATCCTCAGGAGCTTGTGACTTATGTGCTGAGTTATTTCATGGGTTGTATTGATCTGGTTCGATGTGTGTTGGTGTTACGTTGTGGTAGTGCTTCAACCTGCATACGGGTACCACACCACCCCAGCCATACCACAACGTAACACCAACACACATCGAACCAGATCAATACAACGCATGAAATAACTCAGCACATAAGTCACAAGCTCCTGAGGATGGATGTATTAACATCCGAAACATGTTGAGCATTAAATAAAGAAATAATAATGCAAGTGACATCAAGTTGGTCTCTCTCTTTACTCAACCATAGAGAAAACTGGTTACAGGCTTCCGCTGCGGTGAAAATGTGACATGATCTCTTGTTGAATTTTACCCAGCATAAAATGGTAGTTCCTTACTGACGTTTCGGGATAACCTATCGGTCCCATCTTCATGGGTATTGGACTGCTTGGCCCTTGAAGGTGGGACCGATAGGTTGTCCCGAAACGTCAGTACGGAACTACCTCTCTGCGCTGCGTAAAATGTCAAAATAGCGCAGATCTCAACTACGAAAATTATTTGTAATTTATACAGAGTGAGCAGAAAATCTTTCCCTGATTACAAACATTTATTACAAAAAAACTACTGTACGTGGAATACAAACATATTTTTTTTTACCATTACTTAAGTTAATTTCTAAAATTTTATGTCATCTGTTTATTATAACATTTGTAACACTTGGTTTTTGGATGCAACATTTCCAAACAGGTGGACTGAGAGAGATGGTCCGACACCCTGGTCACCGCGATCGCCGGATATCACCCGCCTTGATTTATTTTTATGAGGGTATGTTAAGGACAAGGTGTTTTCGACACCAGTTCCAGATATTACAATTTTGAAGGCAAGAATAACAGACGCTTTTGCTACAATAACTGAAGGCATGTTGGAGAACACGTGGAGAGAAACTGATTATCGATTAGACGTTCTCCGTGCAACAAAAGGTGCACACGTTGAAGTGTACTGATGTGTTGTAAAAAGAAATTCTTGATTTACATTTTGAACAAAAAAAATATTTGTATTCCACGTACAGTAGTTTTTTTGTAATAAATGTTGTAATCAGAGGAAGATTTTATGCTCAACCTGTGTATTTTATATAAGTTAATTTGCAGTCCTGTCAGTGAATGGAACTGTAATCTATACCGTCCAATTGGAGGACAAGTGAAATATTACCTGGAAGTGGAAGGATGCGTTTGTTGCCACATCTGAAGCACTCTTGCGGTATTTATGTGGAAAGACAGAAGATAAGAATGACAAGCCTCAATCAGGGTATTCGGAGTTCTGACCGAGTTTTGAACCCTGGAACTACCATATACGAATAAGCATTGCTAATCATTGGAGTTTTAATTTCGGCCCCTTAACGTACAAACCGGTATGTGCCTTTCGTAGAACATCGCGGTCAAGTGCCGTACGCTTACGCTTCCTATCCGGGTGTCCCGGTTTTACGTGGGTCGACGACCAATTATACTAATCTATTTTTATTTCCTCAGTTTCTTACAAAATATTGCAATGTGGCAACTGAAATGGGTCACAGCCACTTCATGCTCGGTGCTGTCCAAACCCCTACTGCCTAATCATCTTAAAATTCTACGGCTTATAAACTTCAAAAATTTGAAGCGCCCTTAAGCCAGCACTGAATGTGATACAGTTAGTTATCGGCAAATTAAATGAATATGGAGTTATTAAAACGCGTAGTGTTACCTGTGGTTTGTGTAAATGTGGAGCTAGGGTCAGCAGGGCAGAAAGTCACATTTACTAGAAAAACCAGTTACCAATAGCGGATATAACAAAGAGCAAAATTAGCCGGTACCTGTAACCCAAAATTATTTATTTTATAATGAAATAATTATAGTTATATTAATTAATAATTAGACTTACCTGTCTGTTACATTGTACATGCCTCAGGGCGTAGTTGAATTATAAGAGGAGTACGTTCATTTATCAGTTATTTCATGATATATCGGTCACCTGTTGGTGTTACACAAATATAGGATGTTCCAAATAATTACACTTCATCTCAATAAATGTCGGATAAAACGCTTCTGAAAGAAGTTTTAATTACTTGGAACGCACAACATACGAAGGTAAAGCAATCCCTGTACAGGTCATGAGGGTTCCAGGAGCGTGAGGCTGCCAGATTTCCAGACAATCGGCACATGAAGGTGGCAGGGTTGTCAACCCTAGGCACCGGTCACCTTTACCCCCAGAATATACCCCTGGTACTTATTTCTTTTGGAGGTTGAGTCGACCTCGGGACCATAGCGCTGCCGGATGGGAATGGAACCCGCGACCTTCTGGCATGTAGAGTAGTGCCGTAACCAATCTACCGCCGCGTTCCCCACAGACAACATTTAGAGCAGGGGTCGTCAAACTAGCCCTCAGCGATCCCCAAGGGGTCTCTGAGGCATTCCAGGTGGTCTATGACAGAGAGGGGGTCCAAAGGGGTTCGGTGGGGGAAAGAGAGTTCATTGAACCTCGGGGATAATGTAAACTAGTGTAAACAGTTTCTTCAGTGAGTGAGGCCATTGTTTACGTTACCAAACACATCCTTCACATTGATGACCTTAAGTTGAGGTGTCATGCAACCAATTATTTTTTAGCTATATATATCCTGATGTTTCTTCCAAACTTTCTTATAAAGGCAGGTAATTTGCTTTCTTTTTTTTTAGATTATTACAGTAGTAGAGATTAATAATTTTGCATCGATATTAAAAAAATATTCATAAAAGTTGCAATTGTGTTTTAATTGTTGATAACAATAGGGGTTGATGGGGAATGAAGGTATGGTCAAGGGGGTCGCTGCTTAAAAAAGTTTGACGACCCCTGATATAGAGAATTCAAACGCTAGAAGTTAGTGTATGAACAGCCAAGTTTAACAGTAGAATACGGCGCTCTGTATTCGCACGGTGCATACGATTTGATAGGAAGCAAACACGACTGGCTTATACGTCTACAGCATTCACCGAGTGTTTTTGCAGGGCCCACAGAACGTGTTTTATGTGAGATACTAACGTAAGCGTTATATTTCATGCATTCTTATTTTAATCAGGAATGTTATCAGTCAAGTAAAGAACCGTATATAATAAAAGTGGAAAGAGTATGAATAATCGGGTAGCCGGGACAGAAGCTATGAACTCCTGCACGACGCTAAATTTTACAAATCCCGGAAGTTCCTATAGAATGGGTGCCGAATTCCCGTCTTAAAACGTCCGGGGAGTGGTGTTAACCACCCACTCCTATATGGCGTCGAGGTTCAAGAAAGAGTAGAGCTATTCGTCAAATTTTCCGCTGGGTCTTCATGGACTGTCTAAGTAAAATTTGCCTTTTACTTTACGAGGAAGAGACGAAGACCTTTAGTCAGAATGTAAGATGTTACAGAACAAGATATAACAATTCTGGAGCGCATGAGCTTGAAGGCCAAAGCGCTATACGAGAACCAGTGCAGTAGTTCAGACATGCAGGGACGCTGTCGAGCTGCAGTGCCAGAGAAGAAGAGTAATATTTTGACCTTCAAATGAATAATTATATTTCGCAAGACTTTAATAATACTTTAATGAATATTAAAATACAATGAAGCAATTTTCTTAAAACAATACTGCTTAACACATGACAAACACGACGCACACCGCAGCCAGGCGCATTCTCAACAATGTACTCTTACACAACACAAAATGCTGCCACAACACCGTGTTAAAATAAAGGAATTATTTTGTGAATGTTTTTAAAATTACTTCAGCAAGGAACAACGTAGCTCCATGAGGATGATCTTAGGATCGAAACATGTCGGAGCGATTTTAAGTGTTTTAATGTGAAATTTCATGCAAGTGCATTTGTTGGTTGATAATTAAAGTTATTCTACGAAATGCACGGTGCAACAATAAATACAGTAACTATTCATCACCAGAAGTCAGTTACTGTATATGCAGCATATGGTTTTGAACATGCATCTACGTTGACTAGCTGCTAACACGATCAGAGTAGTGACACTCTGATCGTGTTAGCAGCAAGTCAAAGAAGATGCACGGTACATACCATAAGCTGCATATATACACGTATATATACATATACATATACATATATATATATATATATATATATAAGGTGGTTCAAATATGACCGGGAATGATTTGTGTGTAAACAAGCCGCACTGCGCAGCAGCTGTGCGACCTTGAGAGAGTGAAGCCACAAACTCCACCCTCCCTCCTGCTCGGGTTAGAACCTGTTCCGTCCTGTCTGGGAGTTGCTAGAGTGATGAGCGAACAGAAGGTAACTAATTACTCAGTCCCGGTCATATTTGAACCACCTTGTATATACAGTAACAGCCTCCTAATGATGAATAGATACTCTTTTCGAAACATGTAGAGGATAGATTATAGAAATAAATTAAGAAAGAAAAGTGCATCTTGTTGGTCCTAATTACGCAAGTATATTTGTCTGTTGAGAGTGTTGTATATTGTCAGGTAGATGTATCTGTAACGAGCTGATCACTCGTCCAGTGGATTTCTACTGACTGTGGTGCGTCATTGTGTGAGATCTAGAAATCTCAAACACGAGGATCTCATGGCCCCCCGTTGGTCCGCAGCGCTACAGGGAAAAAATAACCTAGTTAAATCCTTGAATCACGAAATTGATTTGAATTCGAACTAAATGACTCAGTTCCCTCTCTATAATTAACGTGCTTTTTTTTTCTAACTCTAATATTGATCTGGAACTTTTTAAATTATCACTATATAACACCACTCAGTAATTCGGATCCTGTTTCCTACTTGAGGTGAACTAAAACTAACCACAAAAACAGCCATCCGTAAACACATGTATACCATAAAACTTACGTGAGAAATAACACATGATATTTTGAGATAATCATGTGTTACTAGTTTTTTTTTAAAAAAAAACTAGTAAATTGTAACTTGACCAAACATAATAAAATATGAAAACAATTACCAAAGACAAAAATTATATTTGGGGCCACAGGTGACGAATTACAAAATTATAGATCACCATAACATCCAAATGTAATAAATGTAATAAAACCAAATAAACCAACATATTCTTTTGGCAAAAATCTGCACCATTTTCGCTGCTTCTTCATTCTAAACACCAGCCATTTCATGATCATCAGAAGGTTACCTCTGTTGACTGTGGGCTTTGCAATGAACACGTGAATCGTTGTTTTGGAGAACAGCTCTTTATGAAACGGAAGCAGGCAGTATATTATATTGTGGCTTAAAAGGTCAACATGCTAATGGCAACACATGACTTATTCATTCTGAACCTATGATACATATATGCTAGATAGATATTGATCACTTACGTTATATGAGCTGAGCCACTGCATAAACTCCTTTTTCTTGTTAGCATTTGTCTTTTGCGGGCTTTGGCGTATGGCTCAGTTGGTTTCTGTGTTTTACACGGCTGCGTAACAGCGAATAATTTTATTGATATTTTCCTATCAGCGAGTATAGAAGGCGAAGAAGTTTACGCTATCCATTTATGCAAGAGCTCATTATGCAAAGTACCGACAAAATGGGTTATATCGACTAAGAGATGCGTGTGATATGCAAGAACAGCTGTCTATTAATGGTACGTTGCACTGTGTTTGCATTTGGCAGTGAAATTTATCTGATACGTGTCGTGTGACTACAAATAAACACACCTCTGAGCTAAAATATTCTACTTCGAGGGCCGATGTGTGAAATTTGCAGTGGGAGCTGTTTTTTTTTTTTTTTACATTACAAAATCAAATATGTATGGAAAGTGAAGTTATGGGGACTGTGACGCTGTGGGGCCGCACGTTTCTTGTTTTCTCACTAAACATCGCAGTCGAGAATATATTTAAAAGCCGATCCCAGTGGCTACGCAGTTTAAGGCGTGGGTCTGCGGTCGCTGGCTTGCTGGGATTGCGGGTTCGAATCACACCGGAGGCATGGATGTCTGTCTTTTGTGAAAATTGTGTGTTGTCAGATAAAGGTTTCTGCGACAAGCCGATCACTAGTCCAAGGGGGTCTTAACGAACGTAGTGTGTCTGAATGTGATCGCGAAGCTATGCAATAAAGAGGCTGTGACCCACTAGGGGCTGTCGCACCATGAAAAAAATTATATATTTGTTTATTTAAAAATAATTTACGCCTAGGTGACACTAATTAATACAATGTAATGATCAGTATTGCCGATCCCAGTGACCGCGCGGTCTAAGGCATGTGTCTGTGGCCGCTTGCTTGCTGGGATTGTGGGTTCGAATTCCGCCGGGGGCATGGATGTTTGTTTTTTTGTGAGTGATGTGTGTTGTCAGGTACAGGTCTCTGCGACGAGGTGGTCTCTCGTCCAGAGGAGTCCTACCGAGTGTACTGTGTCTGATTGAGTGTGGTCATGAATCCTCGATAATGAGGAGGCCCTGGCCCACTGGGGGCTGTTGTGCCACGGTAAAAAAGATCAGTATTATTAATATTTACTATCATAACTTTACTTTACTGATAATCGAAGCCGAAGATGATGACCTTGACACTTAAGACGAAAGGAACAGTGACAATGGCCATGTTGCCCTCTCTTGGCAACACCATTTTTCCGTTGAGTACGCAAATTAAAAACCTCGGATGCATAAGATAACGTCGGATTGTTGCCAGAGCAAGACGTGAACAAAAAAGAGCAACTGTAGAAAGAAGTTCGTCGTTTGCCGATGCCTTTCTTTACAGCGCTGTACAAATTTAAGTAATTATACTGGCAATAAACTGAAAATTAACAGTCTCACTGGTTGCTGCGCCTGTTGGTAGGTTTTAATTTAAATATTAGATGTATTGTCTGCACAACAATGGTTTATTTCATCGCATTGTTATTTGTACGAACGTAATTATAGTAATCAATCATATCACTACTATATGTTTCGTTTTTTATACGTCATATTCATGTTACTCTAAACCTAAGGAAGTTTCTTTAGTTGCTTTGCAGTATTTTTATTGCTTAGTTGGTTTTTCTATCGTAGTTTATTTAGGCTGTTGGCATTTGTTCTCGGCGGTATTCTAGACTTTTATGTTTCTGGCTAACGCTTTTGTGAAATGTATGTTGCGCTATTATGCTTACATTCGTGAAGGACATAGCTTTGTGATGTGGTGTTTGTATTGGATCGTGTTGCCTGTTCAGTGGGCGTTTTTCTGTGTTCTTTGTTTTTAGTTTTGTGTTGTGTTGTGTTTGTATCGAAAATCGTGTTTGTTATGACCGTGTGGTTCTCACGTGGGTGTTGGTTTTGTTTACTGAGTTTGCATTTAGGCCTAAATGTAATCAATTTTTTTTTAAAAAGGGTAAAGTGATCCCGTTTCAGGCCCGGTTTGGCCCAGAGGGTGGGTAGAGGTGTAGCTCTACTCTTCCATGACCGCAGCACTAGAAAGGGGTGAGTGGTCAGCAGCATGCCCCGGCTGTATTTTACCCCTGGGAAAGACCCGGTACCCATTTTACAGGAGGTTGGGTGGGCCCCAGGGCCGGTTTGAACGGGCGGAAAATCTCGTCCCCACCGGGATTCGATCCCGGACCGCCCAGCTCGTAGTCAGTCGCTATACTGACTGAGCTACCCGGCCCAAAAAATATAATCAATTTATTAAATCAAAACAAAATTAAAATATTAAATTGAACTTTATCATTCGGTAATTACGCTTTAAGAGTGATAGTTTTATAGCAAAATTAGAGCCATGACGTTGACTCTTGGATTCTAAAATTCTTAAATGATTCTGAAATGTGCCATCCCCGTTGTGTGTATAAATGAATAGGTACAGGTATTTAGTCAATAACACAACAAATATTTCTAATGATGTTTATTAGAGGATAACAACTACATGTTTCGGCCTATTCCGACCATCATCAGGTTTTCATCCGAACGATTATTAGTGTTTATAAGATTTTATAATACCCTTTCGGATGAAAACCTGATTATGGCCGAAATATGCCGAAACATGTAGTTATTATCATCTTCTAATAAACATCATTAGAAATATTTGTTGTGTTATTGACTAAATACCTATATTTATTTATTGACTCTTGGACCTTGATTCTAAAAACCAGTTTTACCTCCGAGACGCTGTCTGTCCTTAACGTGTGTTTTCACGAGTTCGGGTTTGTGAATTTTGCTGTTATGTGGAGACACACTGAGACAGCTGCGCAACGGTACTTCAGTAAGTAATTTTCCTGTCTTAGACTAAATAATCTACACTAAAATAGGTCCATAACGCCAAGATTAACTCCCAGAAAAAAGTTGTTATATACTTTTTGCACCGTTCATTGTAACGTACTTATGCAACATAAATCAATAAATACATATTTTCTAAATTAATATTTTATTTTTAATTATGATGTATTCTACGTGTTGTGAATCCGAGAGTTCATCTTCAGCAGGACTGTTGTGTATACAGGAATATTAGTGTGTTTCACGTACACCCGTATGGGCAGTCTTGTAGGTGGAAGAGTGTGTTTGGTACCGAACACACTCTTCCAGCCGTCTTGCTAAAGATGAACCCTCGGTTTCGAAACATGTTTAATACGTCACAAATTAAAAATTAAAATATTAATTTAGAAAAGATACATTTGTTGGTTTATATTTTATAATCTTTTTTACTAAGCGGCCTGAATTTAAAAGCGATTATACGTGGGAGGAAGACCGAATTTATATCACAAAAATAAGTATGCCAATTTCACTGCTTGTTAAAGAAGAAATATGAAAGTAATAACAATTACCAATATGTATGATATAAGTAAATTGTTTACTGAGTTCTGTTGCTCACGTAGCAAGAACTAGTTTTCTCTTGCTTTCAACCAGTTGATTATAGTTGCATCAATATAAATAAAAATCCAACAGATGCAGCAGTATGCAGATATTTATTTACTGCAAAGCTACTCTACATGTTTCGGGTGTCACAGCACCCCCACTCGCACAAACCAGTCCCGATCAGACCACGTTGGAGGGGAGTAGCGGTACAAGTAGTATGACCTGTACCGGAGACTGCGGGCACAGTTTTTAATACTCCTGATGATGTGTGCTGTGACACCCGAAACATGTAGAGTAGCTTTGCAGTAAATAAATATCTGCATACTGTTGCATTTGTTGGATTTTTATTCACATTGAATTACGATGCACGGAACCACGAGCTTAAAATGTATAGTTGCGTCATCAAACCGTCTATGAAGGAGATTATTCAATAATTTTGTTGGTATCAGAGCAGGGTAGCAAATATTCTGCATTATTCTGGGTTATGGCACCATGCAGTCTCTAGGCGCTGCCAACCTTTCGGTGGAATATACATCCATCATCACCGGGTATATAGCTGAGTCAATATGGAGGACAGTCTGTGGCCGTCAACTTCCTGGAGGCCTGAGGGCCTGTAGGGACCGGAAGAGGGCTAGCATTATGAAACAGGCTGTACTCGAACTGTGATGTGATGTAGAAGACCGTCGCGAAAACCTCAGATTCCATATCCGTAAACATCTTGGGGTTGTCAACACTGCATGAGATGTGAACTCAGTATATCCACCGAAACATCAATAACGAGGTTCCGAATTACAGGCTGGCAAACATCACCGCGGTGAATATTCCAAATTTCCCACAGGAGTAATGTTGCGTTTTAACTACACTTGCCACGTGCTGACGAACCCCATGCATTCATAATTTTTCCCATTACCTCTATTGGCTCCGGTGATATTATTTGTGCTACGATATTCAACAGCGAGCGTATCTCTAAATCCAAGTAACATATGTGGTAGGGCTGTACCTAGAGTATATTTCTGCATGTCCATGCAGCACTCATGGATTAGTTTTAAAAATTCCGGCTTTGAAAAGTATCGTTTCGTTGTTTTTGTTGTTGTTGTTGTTGTTGTTGTTCTAATGGCGCTAAGAGTTGCTTAGATTACATAGCGCTAAATGGTATGAAAATTGGTGAATAGTAATTGGGAAAGGATGTGGAAGGTGTCTACTGTTTTCATAAAAATATATATCTTTTTTCTTGAAATATAGGTACTTGATTTTACATCCAAGATCAATATCGGGCCACGTTAACGTACAAATTCAATAAACGTCCACCATTGCGCAACCAATCTTGCAAATGATATTACCATTGAATGTTATGTTTATTGGATCGCGCGTCATTGTAATAGCTGAAGAATAAAAGACCAAATTGATGTCACTTGCTATTTTATTTAACTTCTTATGTACTCAACATGTTTCGGACATTAATATATCCATCATCATGAGCTTGCGACTGTGCTGTTGAATTACCACATCGGTCGTTTTGTTCTCG
>Ga0123357_10014390_pt1 | contig 10323 bp, 7 predicted proteins | sample TergutEmb28metaG_FD_89873 | JGI IMG/M metagenome (GOLD analysis project Ga0123357, IMG submission 89873) | Embiratermes neotenicus P4 segment gut microbial communities from Petit-Saut dam, French Guiana - Emb289 P4 | ecosystem: Host-associated > Arthropoda: Insects > Digestive system > Gut ... | reverse complement strand
GGATGGGCATAAAATTTTATACATTCTTAGCCTCGGAGCTACGGAGGTGCAGGGGAATGGTCACATTTGTTGTGCATTTGTGCACGGAGAAAAAGACCCAGAGATAATTTACAGTCAAATTATAACATGGCAAGGAAAACTATATTCTTTGCCGGAGATTATATGTTATTTTAAACCAACGGCTGCCCAGTGATCTTTTAAAACTAAAAGCCTAGTTATTGATCATGACTTCGCATGTCGGAAAAACGAGAGACAAGTGTCAGATGGCAGTGCTGATAACATTAACTTCGTGAAAATGATATTACTGGCCACGACAAGCCACGGTTGCATTATTCTCTCAGTCATAACTGACAAGAATGTTTGATTTGCATGATTTTACTAACAGTCAAATTATCATTTCATCCGTCGAATATTCGTACACCTATACCCAGGGGTGCCCAAATCTTCTAAAGTCACTTCAAAATTTCAGGCGTCAAAAGGGTGACAAGAAGTATGTTCCACACTGAGAATCCACAAATATTTGGCGCCGCCGTAAAAAAATTTAGTCGCCACGTGTCATGGTGCGCGGGATTTGTGCACGTGCTTGTATCAACTTCTGCGTGGAAACAAAATTATAGCTACTGTTTTCATTATGAAGGCGGTATTTAACAAGGCAACTCTGTGTATTTTTTGTAGCTGATACAGCGCAGACACGCCTTTATACAAGATTCTGGAAATTCTATATATAAAAAGACTATTCAGCCTCACGATTACAGTTTTATGGCATGCGGGGCCATAACGTTTGGTACATGTGTACCAGCATTGCAGGTGAATCTGTTACTTTTATCCACACGTCAGAATTTTATGTTACTCATAACAAATTAGAAGTTTACTCCATTACCCTGAAGATGTGGTGCTATCTTTTTCATTCAGAAAAGCTGGATTCTGTCTACCAAAACACCGTATCACATCACAGACGTTTGCTTCTTGAAAGTCACAGCCGTGAGAACATTAAATATCAATAGCAAATCTTTTTTTTTTGTTGTTTTGTTTTCATATCTTACATTGAATCAGTGGTGAAGGTTCTTAGCTATATTCATGACAATGCATCTGTTTCTTGATATACGTAAGTGGGTATAAGTTGGATTTTTTTTTTGCTGATGAAATGGAAGTGCAAAATGATGCTTTGAGTTTTAGAATAATGCAGACGAACTATTAAAGAACTGACGACATTTTATTAAGAAGGTTAATAGAACAGAAAACAAAAACAAAAAAAATAAGTTCTGGAAGTTACACATAAGATAAAGAAATGAGTGTTTATGATGTAATATTTGAAGTGGCGTTTGGTTTATACAACGTGCAGAGATATTTTGTATAACACTGTTAAATACTTTTGGTGGAGTCCTATCGGTTGTGTGTGCCTGGTTGCGATCTAGAAAGGCGGTCTAGGCCCGATTTGTGTTTAGCGCCACAGAAAAGAATACGGGTGGTAAACTGAGGTACAGGATGTTTAAAAATATTATTTTTTATGCAAACATGAAGGTTGCGAACCACGAAGTCCTGTTGTTAACGGGCCCAGAATTCTGTGCGTGGTTTAATTGGATATTAACGCCAAAATACGGGAGGAATACAAATAACACTAACACTGGAATGTGTGACAATAAATAGGGTACTTAAAGGCAGTGTAGATAAATCGATATTGTGTGATATCTGAGGTTCCTCCAGTCGTGCAAAAGACTCGTGTCTTCTGTCATATTACTCTGTATCAGACATTATGTTCTTTTGAAATGTTGGGAAATGTTTATCCAGTGACAGAATGTAACGACTCGGAAGATTTGCCTTGAAAGCGAGGTGGAACATCTGCACAGTGACAACAAACTGTAGACTGTCGAAGAATCATTTTCCGTTTAAATATTATGATGCTTAAAACAGTATCAGTTTATACGGGTGGAAGTTTCTGCCAGAAGCAATCAAAACGTAGCTGTGGGTCACGTAGATTCCTGTCTATTGCTAACTTAGAAGGAACCGTGTTTATTTCGACAAGCGGCCTGCGTTTTGCCCTTCATGTGTCTTACGAAGATTTATCCTGGCCAAGAGTCTGTTTTAGGAAATAACTACCTAACTAACCAACTAAATAAATAACTCCATGCAGCAGAGTCTTTCTTGAGAAGCTAAAAGCTAGTCAAGAAATTCCCCGCATTATCTGAAACCCGAAGCGTCACTACCGCGTTCAAAAGAGCCCGCCACCTGTCCCTAACCTGATCCAGATCAATTCAGTCCATGCCCCATCCCACTTCATGAAGATCCATTTTAATATTATCCTCCCATCTATGTCTGGATTTTCCAAGTTGTCACTTTCCGTCAGGTTTTGTTTTAAGTGATTACACTTTTAAACGTATATCTTCCCGTGAACCTAGTGCTATCACTGCATAAACTAAGTTTATATAGGTCTTCGTTCTTCTGCGGTGTTACGCAGCGTTGATTGTGGTTAGGTGCCGACGTTTCGGGACAACCTGTCGGTTCCATCTTCAAGGGTCAAGACTGGACCGAAAGGATGTCCCAAGACGTCTGTAACTAACTACCAATCAACGCTGCGTAACGTCACAGAAGAGCGAAGACCACATTTATACCGCGGCGGATGCCCGAAATCAAGCATAAGATTATGTATTATCCAAGTAAGTTTATGTTAGTCCAAAAGTTTACTTAAAAATAAAATCAGCCGTTAGATATGTGTAAACCGACACAAAATTTTAAGTTGTCGAGGTGCCAATATTCGTTGTGCTAGATAGAAATATTCTTGTAATTATACCTATAATTATGCAGTTATACAATATAAACCAACGAAATGCACATTTTCTAAATTAATATTTTAATTCTTAATTTTGATGTCTTCTACATGTTTCGAACCCGAGGGTTCATCATTAGGAAGACAGTTTTATGTACAGTTACGGTATGGTATGTTGCACATGCATCGGTATAAGCAGTCTATTAGGTAGAAGATTATGTTGGATATTAAGACCCAGGATATATCCCTTCCTCTTAAGGAACTGTAATTTTCGTTATTTTTTCGGAGGAATCGTAACTGGTTCCTCGCCCGAATCATTTGACACAGTTCCACATTCTTACACCGTATTTAAATTCATCTTAATATTATACTCGATCGTAGGTCTGTCTCAGTCGTGGTATATTTTTTATGGTTTTTCAACTAAATCAATCAATCAATCAATATATTTTCATATTTTCCGTGCATGCTGCATGTTCCTATGCATACAGACCAATGAATATACAGTATATTTATAGCCAGTACAAAAACAAACAAACGCAAGGGTTTTAATAATAAGGTTCGTCATCTCCGTTGTGTTCAAAAATAAACTATATTGGAGTGTATGTACTTGTCTAACACAATTTGATGGTAGAGAGTTGTATAGAATTTACTACATAAAGAACAACTACATGTTTCGGAACTTGACAATGGCCATCTTCAGGTTGAGAAATGAAAAGAAACTTAGTAAGCAGGTATACTCGACTTATGTGGGCAGTATACAGTATGGAGGTAAGAGGTGAGAGGTGAGAGGTGGGCACGAGATCTCGCATGTGTTATGTAGGATGGGCGGTGTGGGTACATGGGGGTTATGCTATTATATGCTATGTCTTAGTTAATGTGGTTAGATCTACGGTATCATCTTATGTTTGTAGAAATTATATGTACATATACTTTCTACAAACATAAGATGATACCGTAGATCTAACCATATTAACTAAGACATAGCATATAATAGCATAACCCCCTTGTACCCACACCGCCCATCCTACATAACACATGCCAGATCTCGTGCCCACCTCTCACCTCTTACCTCCATACTGTATACTGCCCACATAAGTCGAATATTCCTGCTTATTAATTTTTTTAATTTCTCAACCTGAAGATGGCCATTGCCAAGGGCCGAAACATGTAGTTGTTCTTCATGTAGTAAATTCTATACAACTCTCTACCATCAAATAAAGTTGTGTTAGACAAGTACATACACTCCAATCTAGTTTACATGGGTTTTAAATCGCCATATTTCTTGTGTGAAAACTTCATGTAGCCTGTCAAACACTTAATACAACAAGTATGTTACATTATTCACGTTAATTTGTAAAAGCCTATGTTTTTCTGAGTGTACTTTCCTGTTCCACGTAATCAATTGATCTTTTTTTACCTTCTTAATTTACGTCATGTAAATGGCGTATCAAATATAAACAAAATAAAGGAATTCATTTAACGCTCTCTACGTACAGTTACCCTTTAATACCTTCACTGTAGCGCTTGCTATGTGGAGCAATTTCACACTTCAATAAGTAGCAGAGATAGGATAATTCTACTAGATTCTTATGCACTGTGGTTCTGTACTGGCATCGATATGAGTTTTTACTTAGCGTGTTATTAATATCCATCTTTGTGGCATAATTAATCTTGTTTATACAGGCCTATATATTTCACCACATTTGTACCGAATTCCGACCTGCGCCGGACATGCGGGGACATAACTCTTGTGTGAGTCGGTGAGTGTTCATATTTCATCGCTAAATTTTCCTTTAATGACCCGAAATGTGTGTCTACATTATCTAAAGTTGAAAAATACTTTCAAATCACCTCTACATAAAGTACGAGTTATTTTACTTGTACGACTTATTTCATGTCCCGATCGTGACGGGAAATAATTGATGAATTTGTGGATAGTGAGTTAGGATTTTATTGATCCGTAATTAGCAGACTTTGTACAACAAAACTCTTCAGACTCCTTTAACTTTGGAATTGCTTCTGTCTTTACGATCCGCCTGACAGTAAATCGTGTGGGCAACACACGTCTCAAGCATAGGCACACAAAGAATTAAGAATGACACCGATGTCCGTAGTTTTCCCAGTACGGTAGGAGCATTGTAGTTTGCTACTTTTTCCAGTCATTATCTTCTTTTGTCTTTACCAAATATGTAAATAAAGTACTTCTTCCCCATATCGCGTCTTATAACACAGCCTTTCTGAATCCTTTTATGTCACTAGGACATCTCCCGAAACTATTCCTATACTATTGCATTACTGCATTATGATGTATGCCTCGCTTTATTTCAATACTTGTCACAATCAACCCAATATTATCTAATAATAATAATAATAATAATAATAGTTATGTCATCAGTGATCCAGTCACTAGGCGTATGATACAATCTTCATGCCCTAAGAAGTACACATGAAATCCATTATAAAAATCATAAGACCTGTTGTAGTCACGTGGCTCCAAATATTATAACTTGCTGACAATCAGTACTCCCCCCCCCCCCCATAGCGCGACATTCCCTAGTGGGCTAAGGCCTCCTCATTGTTGAGGCTTCACGATCACACCCAGACACATTACACTCGGTAGGTCTGCTATGGACAGATGATCAGCTCAACGCAGAGAACTCTACCTGACGACACGCAACACTCATAAGAGACAGAAAACCTTTCACCCTGCGAGATTCGAACCCACAATCCCATCAAGCCAACGGCCGAAAACCCGCTCCTCAGACCGTGAGGCCACTGGAATCTGCTCAGTAATAATTAGTACTCCAAAACTAATACAGTTCACGTAATTTACATAATGCCTTTGATGTTTATGAGTGTATGTAAACTTCATAGTCTGATAAAGCGTTTAATATGTCGACCGAATTATACATCAGATTTTATCAGAATAATATTATTATTGTGCTGAATGTAGAGAAAATTTGAATGGGTTCTCAAATATCATTTCAGAACTAGTGTACTTATTTGAGTAGCTGATAACATCCGCTCTATTTACTGAAAATGCTACTACTTATTTCTTGGCAAAATTTTCTGTTATTTCTCCCTCAACTACCGTTCCACAGTCTCGTTCTTCCTGTTGTCGCAGCTCAGGAATCGATTTATCCCCAAATGAAGTTTTCTGACATGAATGCTCTTGTTACCTCAGCGACTTTGGAATTTATCTCAAATTTCTGTTACTGCTGTGCTCAGTCATACGTCCAAGATCGGCTCTCTGCTTGTCTACAATAATGTTTCTCAAACTTACGCAAGTGCAGATCAATACGAAGAAAAGAAAATTACCGCCAACTGAATTCCAATGAAAACCTTAAAATGTTATTAATTTTCTAATATAAATAAACTTAATTAAAACATTGTGTGTTGCCTTGCTCCAACAGAGAGGTCTGCATAATTTTAGTAACAAAACTATTTAGCAAGTTATTTAACTAGTTTTAACATTTTTCGAGGATAAAATAGACTGTATGTCATACTGTCACATCAATTTCAAAACTTACGCTTAATAAGCCACATTGAAATATTCTGCGTGCTTGTGTCACCTCATTACACCACCTGCAGTTCTAAATAAAGGTAGGAAATACAAGGTAGCATAGAAATTCTACGGCTTTTGCTCGCGTTTGTTTCGAAAGAGTACTACTTTCGGAAACTGAATAAGCTGTTCGAAAGGTTTTCACTGTGGTAAATAACCGTCCACTTAAGTTGGTGCTGTGCCGATAAAGGGCATTATGAGAACTGTCTGTTGTTATTTCCGATTTAAATAAAAACTTCGAACAAGTCAACAAATAGTATTTTTACTCCTCGAATCAAATTTGATTAAAATACTTTATGAGGTTCTTGACTTGTTTCATTGCCTCAGACGGACCGCTTTTGGCAGGCGCTCTTTAAAACCGCGAATGCGACTGTAAAGGGCGATGTCCTGTTGTGTTTACATGTTTCAGGGAATTTATGTAGAACGAGGGTGTATCCTGGTGATGGCGAGCCGGGACACAGCTTCATCACATAGTCTGTTACTTTGTATACTTTCAAATAGGTCATTAAGGAAAGATTTTTATTTACATAAGGCATGTGGATGCAAAAGGACTGAGAATACATTTTTGCTATACCACTACTACATCACTCCTTACTTTTCGCTGCACGACAGCGGGCTACGTCTACCTCTGCTTCTCTAATTTAATCTTCATCTCCTGACACCACTATGTTTTTTCGTGTGACATTAATGGACTTCTCAGACGTACAGCCTTATCTGAAACCCTGGCTGCATGAATATAATGTTCAAAAAACGAAGTAAGTTCATAATACTGTCTGCTGGATTGTGACGCCGTGTAGTTTGTTTAAATTTGTCAACATTTCGGAGAAACTTACTTTTGCTTTTTTCAGCGTGGAAGAGTGCAACAAAAATGGAGGCTGTAAGTTTCTCCGAAAGACTGGTAAATTTCGACGGGACTACATGTTTTCACATTCCCGGAGGCAGTATTCTTCACAGTCACTGCACTGAGAAACTCAAATGTGATATAAAATGGCATTTTTGCACCTCTTGTAATAATTTATTTAAAAAGGTGAAGGTAAAGTGATCCCGTCAAGGGCCCGGTGTGGCCCAGAGGGTGGGTAGAGGTTTACGTAGTTGTACTCTTCCATGACCGCGGCACTAGATGTGGGTGAGTGGTCAGCACCACGCCCCGGCCGCACTTTACGCCCGGGAAAGACCCGGTACACATTTTAGAGGAGGTTAATAATTTATTTAATCCCAACAAATATAACACTTCCCTGTGAGATTTGAGGTTATCACAGTGGTGTTGATTAAGATTAACGTCATCTAGGGTATGACGATTGGTGGGGCTTGTTGCCTTCATTTTCCGGATAGTCTTAGTAGAGTGACTTGGACTACCCTGAAGATGGACCCAACAACATGTCGTATGTCAGAAGATTTTAATTTTCAGAATCACATCTTTCAGTAAGATATTTAGGAAACTTGTAACACACATTCAGGCTTCAAACTGCCACTCTTTCAATAAACTTGGCCTGCTTATAAAGTACGTTAATTCTTAATCACCAAGAAAACTGAGCTTTTAGCCACGTCCACATATTTTTGGCGAGGGAGATTGTGTTAAAAAGACAAGAATGATATTTTTGACATTTTTCGTAATCTTGAGGTTCATAGGCTATATCGCAAAATTGCAAAAAGTGACTACTAGCTTCGTTATGTCTGTCTGTCTATCCACATGGAACAACTTGGTTCATTAACTTTCACATTAGAGAATTTTTCGAAAATCTGTGGAGAACATTCAAATTTCATTAACATTTCTCAAGAATAACGGATACTTCACATGACGACCTATCTACTTTTATGATTTAATCTCGCTCAGTTCTTAGAATGAGAAATGTTTCAGACAAAAGTCTTAGAGAAAATCAAAACACACATTTTATATTCAATAACTTTTTTTCTTTCGAAAATCGTGCCTTTATGACATAATGCGGAAAAATATGGTAGAGCCAGACAAGACACATGAAAATATGGCGCACGTGCACTGCATGTTGGATAACTAAAGCTACAGACAAACACTAAGAATGTTAAATATGTATTTGTTTTCCACAGAAACAACGGTTACGCGAACGCGCCTCAATGTTACGTTATATGTAAATTGCCTGTCTTGTTCATACATAATATTTCAGTTTCGTGTACTTTTCATTGGAAATTTTTATGTTCTTATTTCTGGTGATGAAATTGAACTTTCGCAATATTAATATTCTGCCTGGAGCTGCTGTCTCAAGTCCCGTAACTGAAATTCGCTCTTTCTCAGAGACCAGCTGAATGGGAATTTTCGTAGCTGATGATAAAAAGAGATACAATTTCATTGTAACTTCGGGGTTTAAAAATCACAAGATGATAAACAATGTCCAGTGTTTATTTGGGCTTTATATTCCGACATGATGAAGTTCGTACACTGTAATGCTCAAAGTTTTTGGCCAAACGTAAGCCCATTGACAGTCATTTACCATTTCCAAGTTGTTTTATAAGTGACGAAGCATACTGTATAAGAACAATTCGAACGTCCTTTAAAAATTCACGGAGGAGAAAAATTTCGTCCACGTGACAAAAACCCAAATTTTGTTTAGCAGTAGTCTTCGAGATACTACGTACAGTCATCTTTTCTTATCACAAAATTTGAAATAATCCCGACCTGTAATGTAATTTATTTTAAATAATTCTTGAATCGAAAGATAAAATCGCCTACTAACCCCGTACTTGTTAGCCAGCCATTTCCACTGAGCGAAACAGTTTGCGGCTAGAAATTTGGCTGAAGACAGAGCCCTAGTGATCTGTAATTACTCCTGTATGCTAAGGTCATTTTATCAGCCTTAACGTTGCAATTTTTAGCCCAACATTCCTACTGCATGCTTTCACGTCACCAGTATACACACAGCAAATCGGTTCACTTGTTGCTAATTTTGAGGCTCTTACAGCGGTATTGTTAAAGTTTAAAATCTTCTGAGACGTAAGCCGTGTGTATTGGTTAATTGTTACCGAGGGTCAAATTTCTGGGATTGTATTCTTCTGAAGATAATGGGCGCTAGGATCCTTTGAGAGATCGATAATTTTTTTAGCAATTTACACGGCGTAACATCCTTTATGTTTAACCTCTTTTCACTTCTTGTCTTTTCATATCATCGACAAGTACTTTTCTCTTGAGACTTTTCATCTTATTGCACAAAAACACACAGATATAAGATCTTCTACTTAGAAGGTACTTATTTTTCTCCTCGTCAGTGGAATATTTTAATTTTCTAATGTCGTTCTGTGGTGATGCTATTTTCTTATTAGCCTTCAAAGACTATTTTTACTGCCCTCGTAAATTTTTCATTTGTCACTCAACTGTACGGCTTCCACAGGCCATGATATGTAATTCTTTACTCTGCCCTCGCCATTTCTTGGCTGCAAGAAGAACGCAGCATAAACTCATATCATCGCCCAAGGAAATAGCCGTTTCGCTTTAGCAGTGTTCAGGAAATGTTACAGGAAACTGTCAGTAGTGATGTACTGGAACTGTAGACATGCGCCATCGACTTACTACTTTTTCCGTACCGAGAAGATGCACGGAAAACCGCTGGGTCTGTTCTTGCAGTTACAAAGTTTCGGTTAATCTTATGTTTATTGGACCGTGCATCATCTTGAGAGTTGAGTAAAGAGAAACCAACTTGATGCCATTTGTTTTATTATTATTTATTCAGAGCGAGTAGTGCTTCAGACTGCATAAAGATACCACACCAACATAGCCACACCGAAACGGAACGCCAACACACATCGAACCAGATACAACCCATGAAATAACTACGAATTAGTCGCAAGCTCCTGAGGATGGATGTATTAACATCCGAAATATGTTGAGGCACTAGTGCCTCAGCCTGCATACGGATACCACATCACCCCAGCCAAACCACAACGTAACACCAACACACATCGAACCAGAGCAATACAACCCATGAAATAACTCAACAAATAAGTCACAAGCTCCTGAGGATGGATGTAT
>Ga0123357_10014389_pt1 | contig 10324 bp, 6 predicted proteins | sample TergutEmb28metaG_FD_89873 | JGI IMG/M metagenome (GOLD analysis project Ga0123357, IMG submission 89873) | Embiratermes neotenicus P4 segment gut microbial communities from Petit-Saut dam, French Guiana - Emb289 P4 | ecosystem: Host-associated > Arthropoda: Insects > Digestive system > Gut ... | reverse complement strand
TTCCTCCCCCCCCCCCCCCTCCAATAATGACATGTGGTTTACAACCTCTTGCTTCACTGTAATGGTCTCTTTTCCGTACTACATTAATATCTAGAAGTATTTATTCAGTCACACTGCTGAAGCAATCTCCAGTCGAGTGCACGAAAATTTATTGCCTTACACTAACCATGAAAAATCAGCCAACAGTTTTGTTCGACAAAATACCCAGTGCAATCCGTATTTTGTGTTCGGAAATCTATTTTTATTTCATTCGACTGAGAAGCCACAAATAAGAGAACTAGTATTTTATGTTGCATCTTGAAGGTGAAATGAGTTTTTTTAGTCATTTTCTCCGGCAGATAAAGGCAGACTTCGTCACACAAGTTAAACCTCCCGAGATCTTGAACATACGATGGCGAATGTTCAATCGAGTCTCTCCGGTTCTCTGCTAGTGTTATATGGCCGGCCCTGGATTGTGCATAATGGTCGTTGGCTCTCCGCGTGGCTGAGGTATGATGAAACCGTGCCGTGCCGATGACAACCAATCCGAGCGCAGCGGAGGCCTCCGCCATGTGTGTGTGTAGAGAGATACAGCAGGGAAGCGGGCAGCCCTTGTGAGAAAGTGCAGTGTCCGCCATTGAGTGAGGAGCTTTGGTGTTTCATTTTTGTCGACATCCCTTCTTATTGGATACCGTGGTGTAAATGGAGCCCCATGAATCTTGCAAACGGAGGTTGGTGTTTGTTCGCTTTGCTCTTATTCGTAGCATTTTGTGCCTAGCACCAGTAGTTGCTTCGCCCATTAAGGAGGTAATAATCGGTTCATGAGTTTTCTATGTACCTTGTTTCAGGTGTTGTGTGTGTTGATATATGTAAACACGCGGTGAGTTATTTGTTTGGTGTGTTGCTTGCTGTCTCTCAGTGTTTGAAGCGGCCATTTCAGGAAATACTTATTTTTTTTTCTGCTGCGTTGCTTTCTCGTCTTTGTTTAGTGAAGTCTCAGAAGAAGAGTATGGCGTCATGCGGTTAACTGTTTAGTGATATGATGTGCTTGGAAAGCAGTGTTTGAAAATGTATTTTAAGATTTAACACCGACTAGCAAAATAATTTTTATGTGTATTAATGCTGAGCTGACGCGTGTGTGTTGATCAACCCGCCAAACACAATGGAATGTTGTTCCATCAGGATTATGTCGTGTTTATTGGCTGTGCTACTGATTGTGGGAAGTTACCATTCCTAATTAAAGGCAGTGCAGTGATAAGGCCAAACTTTTGGGCTGTGGAATGACTGACAACGCCCGAAGCCTGGTTCAAGACGACATTCTGCTGCCGCTCCTGGTCACGGATTTCTGCGCGCGGCTACAGTTTCAAGACCCGGACAGGAATGTTTCGTCTATTGTAATAGACGAAATAGGGACATCTTCAAGAAGCATCGCACGGTACTTCACGCTTATATCAGAGGGTACGTGAGGTTGGCTTGTCATATTTGTATGCAGCTCGGCTGGGGTTATGGAAGGCGGCCGCTGTATGCGGGTTTATACACCGCTCCGTGCCCCTCCACGCATGTTGTGGGCCGTAACGTTCGATCGAGGGGAGTGAGGGAAGCCATTTTGTTGAGTGGTTCTCAACTCTGGGTACAGTCGGAGCAAGTATGAGCTGAACGCCATTAGTTATTGTTGGGTGTTCAAATAGCATTAAAATATTTCATGTTATAATCGATGAAATAAAACTGTTCCAGTAGTTCCAGCTGAGTTCAAACATACATGGTTTTCATTATATGACGCTGCGTACTCCCGGCCTAAACGCTACGTCTCCTCGATTTTGCAAGTATGTTGGCAGCGTCATAACGTGAAAACCCCGTATTTTCTGCAGGTACAAGGTTTAGGTTACATTTCATGAATGACATAAGTAATTTAATTTGTTAATCATTATAAAGATAATTTTTGATTGTTCATTTTTCAGTGAACGAGGCTAGGATGTAAAGGTTTTCGGTTTAATTGAAATAATAATTCTGCGAGCAATCCATTGTAATATTGTTTTTCACGCTTGTTTTCTATTGCATTGGTGACAAACATACCACACACTTTGTTGCTGATGCTGAATACCGCCTTTTATTGTGCGCACTTTTTGAGCATGTGTATTTGCGTTGTTAATATTGCATATTTGTGTTATGATAGAGAATACAATTGAAACAGAGCCTAGCAAGAAATCGTTACTTACTATGTTTTCATACAGTTTTTTTGTACGTTATGTCACTGGTTGTTTATAGTGCTTGTCAGGTTAGTCATTCCTGTTGCTGCCTTGCCTAATGTTTTTAGACTTCTTCCCTTGAGTGTACGTTTGTTGTCTTGCTTTGAGCGTGATGAATTCATCTTCAGCACTTTACTTTGTGCTGTAGGGCATAATTACGGACACTATTATTTTGATGATTATAACTGTTGATATCTTTACAATACGGTACCAGTTTGTAATGCTTCGTCTCCGTTTTTTAAAGGGCTCTCTGGTTGTATGTAAGGTAAAAGCATGTAATCAATGAGGAATATCTGCATAATTCCTCAACAAACCCCAATGTGGTAACGGGTTTCCTTTGTGTCATGTAATTTAATTTGTTGTGTTAGGATGTCTGTTAAATGAAACATGCTATAAAAATTGCGGCGGGAATGTACACAGGCGAGAACGAAATGCTGTATGTGGGCACCATATTGTAAATTTAGCGCTTGCTAGCCGTACAGCTGTAATTTTTAAATCACATTCGGGTTGCTGGTGTGAGGAACTCAGTCGGATACCGGAAGAGGATGTTTGGTTTCATGCGAATCGCAGATGTTGAGGTCTGAAGATATTCTGTAGAGGCACTTTTCATGTGCACCGTATTTTATAGGCACAGTACTCATGGCACTTATCATGTGAGGGAGTTGAACATTCGCTACCGTACTGCGCTGTTCCCATTGAGAAAATCTTTCAAGTACAGTCGTTTTTCCAGTGGTGCGAATATGCAGGCACTTTTCACCACAGATGTAGCTTGTAATACGGGGTCTCCATTTGATTTGACAGCCGGCCTTCGCGCGTGTCGGCGTGATAAATGAGGCGACAGGAAGTGGCTGCCGATAGTTGTCCGTTAAAATAATGAATTTTGTATTATAGCTACAGTCATGGGGAAGGTAAAGTTCACCCTAGGACAGGCCGCAAAGGCCTAGAGGCGTAGCAGATATAGAGCTGTACTCTTTTCTTACATTTGGCGCTGGATGGGGGTGGGTGGTCAATGCCACGCCCCGGCCGCTTTACCCCCGAGAAAGACTCGGTACTTTCTGTGTAGGAGGCTGGGTGGGCACTGCCTGGATGGGTGCGGAAAATATCGCCCTCACCGGGAGTCGATCCCTGGACCTTTCAGCCCGAAGCGAGTCGCTATACCGACATCGCTATCCCGGCCCACATAGTTACAGTTATAACAATGGAAATTCGGGCTTACTCTCTGTTGTTGCCACATCTAACGGCCATACGTACGTTCTACAGACTTACGCAGCATGAAGTAATATACATAGGTGTGAATTTGCACTGATTTTTTTTCAGTCTGTTTTTATTCCCAACTGTGAGAAAAGCGCAGCAATCTAGTCAGCGTGGGACGAGATGCCAGTAGTTACCGTCAGTTGGGGAGCGGGCGTCCGGTTCCAGCCGCGTAGACCCTGGTCTGACAACGTTGCGTTTTACCTGGGATTTATGTTAAGAAGTTGACAGCACTTGAGCAACAAAATGCACATTTGTTCTTCGTTAGGCATTTATATTGTAATATCACACTATTGCTACATGTTTCAGTCCGCAAGGGATCATCACCAAGGAACTCATAAGTAATACTGCGTAAAACTAAATTAGCTATTTTTGTACATAATTAACATGATGTAAAAGAGTCAAGTGGTAAAATGTAGACAGTTCTTTGTAGAACAACTGTGTGAGTGAACTGGCAACCCAGTATGCAGTATCTATGAGGTGGCATGCTTGTTTAGCAAAAGTTGACACAGTACTGATTCCATTTCACTTACACAACTGTTCTGCAAACAACTATTTACATTTTACTACGTTACACTTTTACACCATGTTCATTATGACTAAAATGGATTATTTTAATGCAGTATTTGATACCTGTTGCCCTGTGATGATCCTGTGTGGATTGAAACATGTAGGGATACTTAGGATTATTTTATAATTGATATAAATGTCTAAGGAAAAACATTGTGCATTTTGTAAGTTAGGTGTTGTGAATTGGTTTAACCCGGGGTTTTCAGTTGCAGTGGTCGCGGCTTTAGGCAGATGATGTGTACCAAAATATGAGTGTGTTTAAGGACAAGCGACAGTTGGATGTATGTGTGTTAGGAATGGTTTGCAAACACAGAAAACGCACATTCCAGAAGTGAATGCAGTCTAAAATATACTATACGTGTTTATAACCGTTACATGTGGATGGATTACTTTTATTGGGTATCACAATTATACTTGCAGATAAGCCATATTTGTTTAGAATTAGTAATTTGGTTTAGTGTGGAAAGGGAATTGTGACGCATGTGTATAGCAGCTTAATGGGGACAGTGGACAGAGGGAGAGAGAAACGAAGCCAGCATATGCACCGTTGTAATTATGAATGTGCAGTAAAAACACGACAATTTGTTCTATAATTTTCCAGCTACATGTTTCAGCCTAAAAGGCCATCATCAGGTTGAACAGAAAAACTTAAGGGTGGAGTTAATACACTACACTAAAATTGTAGTTATGTTTAATTTTAATGTTCTCCATTCCGAAGTGTTATAACATATAAATACAACGTGTCAGTCAATAACACAACACTTTATTTTATATACAATAAAAATATTATATTGCCAGGGCGACATGTTTCGACCTTTATTAGGTCATCTTCAGGCCCTCTGGGAAAGCAGATCCAAGAGCTATCTATATTTCAGTGCATTGTGGGATCCCAAATGCTTACAGATTGTGTTATTTGGGATCCCATAATGCATCGAAATATAGATAGATCTTGGATCTCTTCTCCCAGAGGGCCTGAAGATGACCGAATAAAGGTCGAAACATGTCGCCCTGACAATATACTATCTTTATTGTATATGAAATAGTGTTGTGTTATTGACTGACACTTTGTATTTATTTGTAGTTATGTATTGAAATTACTGTTTTTCATTCAGGAACAGCAATGAACGATTGCAAGATATGTTAAATACCGCATTTGTTTTCTACTGTATATTCATAGTTTTTACAATTTTGTGTATAGTGTGTATTTTCTTCAGTTTGTCGTGTAACATTTGTGATGCGCATTATATTCACAAAACACGCATTGTTTCTTTCCAAATAGATTCAATTTAATGCTGTTTACATTCAGTAGACATGGGCTAGGGGTGTTGGCTTCGTCATTAAATAAGTCGTGCTGCATTTGTGTAGATCTGCCAGACGCAAGATGGGGCGCAATCGCAGGCGTTTCTGAACACAATTCCGTAAGAGCAGGTAATTTTTTGACCAGCTGAATAGCTCTCAGCTCCTTTCTGTGTCGGTTTGTGTTACATGTAGCACAAGTTAGTGCCGGGTGGCGGTTAAACTGAGCGCTGTAGCAGTCTACATTACAAGATTGAAACCATTAAAGGCGCGTTCGCAAAATTGCGAAGAGCGACTTTTAAGCTTCGTCGTGCCTCGTCTGTCCGTAGGTCCGCCCGCCAGCATGGAACAGCTCCGCTCCCGTGGGACGGACGTTCATGAACTATATTTTAATATTTTTCGAAAATCCGCCCAGAAAATCCAAGTTTCGTTAACAGCTGAGAAGGATAAAGGGTACTTCACATAAAGATCAATATACATTTTTGATCATATCTCACCCGGTTCTTCTTAGAATGAGGAATGTTTCAGACAAAACCTTTAAAGAAAATCAAAACACATTTTATGTTAATTTTTTGTTGTTGCAAATCGTGCCGTTTATGAAAAACTTGTAGAAAAATATTGTAGAACCGGGAGGCCATAGATGACAATATTTCGCATGCTGGATACCTAAGACTATAACACACACTCAGAATATGTAATACTTATTACTTATTGCTTTTACACCGCAACGATGGTTGAAAGAACGCGCCTCAGTGTTATGTCAATCTTGTTCAGTTAGCCGCTGTGTGAGGGTGAGAAGACATATGTACAGGACACTTTGCATGTGAAGCCGGGGCAGCACAATCTGTATAGAGAAAGGCATTCGGGTTTAGTTACTGGCAGTAGTAAGAAATTTCTACTCCACAGCGCGTAGACCGGATGTGGGGCCCACCTAGTCCCCTATTTTGCAGTCTTTTATGTGTGCAGTTACTGCCACGATCAGTACGAACATGCTGCTGTGCAAACTTTTGAGGTGCTGGTATGTTTATCTTTAGTTACACAGTACCATGAGATTTTTTGTGCTGTGCTTGCATCCTGTCATTGGCATGGGGAAAACTGAGGATATTTTTTGTTAGGATCTCTCCCCCTCTTTTTTTTTTTTAAAAAGAAGTGAAGCGGTGGCGGCTGCGCTTCCGAAATATCACCCACGAGTTCTGATGATTTGGATATCTTCCCTGCACCGCGCAGTATATTTTTGTTGGAATACTTTTCGCAGTCAGTGCTTACGTAATTTACAGTGATCAAGTTCCTGCAGATCCCACTGGCCGCGCTGTCTAAGGCGTCGGTCTGTGGCCGCTCGCTTACTGGGATTGCGGGTTCGAATCCCGCCGGGGCATGGATGTCCGCCTATTGTGAGTGTTGTGTGTTGTCAGGTAGAGGTCTCTGCGATTGGGCCGATCCCTCGTGCACGGGAGTTCTATGGAGTGTGGTTTGTCTGGATGTTATCGTGAAGCTTCGATAAGGAGGTTGAACTGGCCCAGTATAGGTTGTTTTGCTATAAAAAGAAAGATCAAGTTTCTGCACTGACAGTTCCTGTGTGTGTGTGTGTGTGTGTGACTGACAGGGTACATCGCGGTTTCAGAAACTCTGTGTCTGGGAGTTCTATCCAGATTGTGACAGTGGTTGATTTATACGGGCACAGTGCCGGACAGTGTCCATTGTGGGGGGTATTTTTGTTCTAGCCGTTATTTTAAATGTTGACAGTCGTTAGTTCTCGTCCGGTCGCTTGTGTTACAACACACGAATCCCCCTCACCAACACGTCCACACGGTGTTTTTCGGAGAGATTGTGAGGTCTCTGTAACTCCTTTGCAGTCGCTTTTCGGATATGTAAGGTATAGTGCGTACGTTACGTGTAGTTTGCTACAAAAAGTGCAGAGAATGCACACGAGATTGCATGATCAGGTGACGTTTTAATGTTTCATTCACGACCCCTGACGTTGGGGCTGATAAATCACAACAGTACTAATCCTCAGTGGAGTATTATTGTATAAAGCCAGGGGTGCACAGATTTTAGGCTCTTGGTAACAAGGGCGTTTAAATCTTGGGCGCGGTGGCATGTTGTAGTTTCAGCATGATTACTGCAAGTTTTCCCCTTAGGCTACATACGAAAATGTGTATCAGTTCACATGCACCGAGCAGAAGGCGCCACGTGACACAGGGATTTGCAGGTATTGTTGTGTCTCAGTCCGGAACGCGTTTCACGTCACCTTTCTGGCGTCTGAAGTTTGGAGGTGACTCGATCTTCTGAAAATGTTTGGACCTCTGTATTAAGTCACGGAACAGTAGAAACTTTCACCCCTTTTCGGTGGAAGGTTTTGAAAGAAAATAACTTTTGTGCGCAAAATTGGCCGTAGACGAATGGAGCACGAGGTTTCAGTGACAGGATATGAACGGGGAAAATAGGATCGCATGTCCTGAGATGATCCCAGAACAAGCGCAGTTACTGACCTGCCATTACGATGAGAGACTCTAGGTAGACCTGGTATGTTGCTGTATACGATGCTACGCCCACAGAAGTGCAGATTAATAATTGGTCCAAAGTCAATGCATTGCCTAAATAAAATTTACCCTTGTCTAGTGGACACGAGTTTGAGTTTGTGCCTGGTTAATTTTTGAACAGTTCTGAGTTCCTTATGGATTTGTTTTGTCTGCAGTTCCTTCTGTGTTAATATATCTCAGCTCTGTGGGAGGACTTCACTAAAAAAATAAAGTAATAATAAGTAGCGTTTAACACAACTTAAGTGACTATCTTTTAAATAATTTAGAGCAACATATTTCGGCTCTTAAAAGCCATCTTCAGTCTGGATATAAAGGAGTATATATAATGCAGTGCCATAAAATGGACGAGATCTCGTTTACATAAATAATTAAAAGGATATTATTGAAATAAAATATGAGTTGTGCTAAAATCTGTCAATTCATTGAACATTAAAACTTTTAATGATTTATAGTATGGTCGTGCTCATTCGGTCAAGAAATTCTGTGTCTTTTATGAACGAACTTGGTCAAGGTCCGTCATTGTTGTACAAAAGTATTCTATCGGATTTTGTCCGGATTCGGTCGAATCGAGTCCACATATGCGCACTGTATTTCCCTAAGATCCGTTTTAACATCCTTGTCACACATACACCGAGGTATTGAACGACGCATCTTCTTTGAGGTATACATGCCAGAATGTCAATTAATTAATCTCCGCGTACTGCGTGCCCTGCCTGTCTCATCCTCCATGATTTAACCATTCTGGCTTTACTGATTAAGCGTTTCGAGTTGTTTTAAATTCTGTTATGAGTGCCCTCGTCGTGGCCTAATCGAATTTGAAGGCTGTAAACCTGGAACTAACTTGCGTTAGAATGGTAATTTGCTTGTGTCTGAACATAACATTCTCAGTAGGTGAGAAGGTTATTTCAGTTACCCGTTTGGGATAATGATGTTGACAGACTTATAAAATGCATGGAGGTGCGCCGTGTGTAACCGACCCTTTCGCTCAGAGGTTTAAATTGCCATTGAAAAGTTAAACAGGTAAAAATTGCCGGATGTTTCTCACATTCTGGCCGAATTGGTCCAGGTAGATGGTGAAATTGTAAGTTGTGAGATAAAAAAAAGTTTCATATATTTGTTTGGAATAAATGCCGCATTAGTTCAGGGATTTATTGTTGAACATGTTTATAAATAGAGCAGTGAAGTTGTCTGTGGTAATTACCAAGTAAAACGACTCTACATGTGGCTATACAAAGTTGCAGCCAACATTCTTCTATCAAGGTTGACTCCTGTGTGGACGTAATTAGGGATCATGAATGTGCATTGATGTAATAGGTCATTGCTGGTCAGCTATTGTGCTTACGTTAGATGCCGGAGAAAAGCAGGGAGTAAAATTGGACAAAACATACGTTGTTTGTAGACGTCTGGACAGGGATATTGTGTACCATTTTCAGTGAGTTAGGTGTATCCTTGAAACTAGTTATGCTAATGCAAATGCGATTAAACGAAGCCAGTAGCTAAGTTCTTGTATGTAGGCGTTTTTTTTTTGTTTCGTGAATTACTTATTCAGCAGTGAAATGAAATAAGGAAAAAGTTGTTGCCATCGATTTTGAACTTTGCTTTAGTATACGCTCTCCGGAACGTTTCAGCAGATGGGGGAGAGGTTGGAATTTGGATACATCAGCATGTTATCTGTACCTATGATTATTATTGGGCTAAACATGAGTGTCAATAAGAACAGTCCTGTTAGACTATGTTTTGAACGACGGTCCCGTTTGAAAACGTCACAACCTGTGCGAAACACGAGTCAAATGTGAAAACGTTGGAAGTGATTCCTGACCAAAGTAAAGATTTCTTTGTACACGCCGTGAAGGCGTGTATGGGAAATGGAGGTATAGATTCACTCATTCTTAATATCGGAGCAAGATGGCGGCGATTGTCCATTGTCGCGCCCCGGCCGCTTTGTTTCCTCCGAGAAAGCGCTTCTCTGTACCCACTGAATAAAAGGCTGTGTGGGCCTCATAACAGGTTTGGACGTCTTGGAGAAAATATGTTGTCCCTACCGGGATTAGAACCCCAGATCTTCCAGTCCCAAGCCTAGTCGATATATTGACTGCGCTATCCCGGCTCTTCTCTCGTCACTTGTAATGCGAGTCCACGTCAGATAAAGTAACAGAAAAGCACTGATAGGTCTTTTTATCTTGAGGACCTTCACTTCGAGATTGAAGGATAGGGTGAAAATCATTGAACTGCTTTACATTTGCATTCACTTTCTCAGTATCAGAACGTGAGAGGAGGAAGCGAGACAGTCTTACAGTTTTTCTTCGTCGAATTATAGAAAACTCTTGCCCACATTTGTGTAAAGGACTTCTCAGAGGGGTGGGCCGGGTGGCTCAGTCGGTATAGCGACTGAGCTACGGGCTGGACGGTCCGGGATCGAGTCCCGGTGGGGACGAGATTTTC
>Ga0123357_10014388_pt1 | contig 10324 bp, 4 predicted proteins | sample TergutEmb28metaG_FD_89873 | JGI IMG/M metagenome (GOLD analysis project Ga0123357, IMG submission 89873) | Embiratermes neotenicus P4 segment gut microbial communities from Petit-Saut dam, French Guiana - Emb289 P4 | ecosystem: Host-associated > Arthropoda: Insects > Digestive system > Gut ... | reverse complement strand
TCTCCCCAGTGGTCTCCTTCCCTCCGGTTTCTCCGGCAAAACCCTATACACCCTCATCTCCTCACCCATACGCGCCACATGCCCAGCCCATCTCAATACGTCAGTCAATAACACAAATTTTATTTTATATACAATGGTATATATGTCAGGGCGACATGTTTAGACCTAGTCGGTCATCCTCAGGATCGCCAAGAAAACAGTTCCAAGAGTTGTTTAGTTTATCCGCATTGTGGGTTCCCAAATGCTCACAACTTAAAAAAATAAAAAAAGGAAATATACAGCCTATGAGTTGTGTTATATTCAAAATAAAGGCCGAAATACACGTGGAAATGAACCATATAGAAACCAGATTACATTGAATTTAAAAAAAATTACAAGCTTTGATTAATCCCGTGGCAGAGTCCTGCTCGAAAAGCTAGTAGTTGTATTGATATGCAAAAATTAAGTGCATTTTTTGGACTCCTAAATATCATTACCGTTTTAGCAAGTAAATTATACAGACTTAATTATCAGAATGGAACAAAATGGAGAGACTTCAGGATGAAATTACAGGGAGGAAGAGTATTGGAATTTCATAAAATGGGACGGTAATTACTGCGTTTGAATTGTTGATTATGTATGGACGTTGGGAGAGGTGGGTGTATAGGGTCTTGGTGGGGAAACCGGAGGGAAAGAGACCACTGGGGAGACCTAGGCGTAGATGGATAATATTAGGATTGATCTCCAGGAGGTGGGATGTGGGTATATGGACTGGATTGGGCTGGCCCAGGATAGAGACAGTTGGCGGACGCTTGTGAGTGCGGTAATGAACCTTCGGCTTCCGTGAAATGCGGGGAATTTCTTGACTAGCTGTAAACCAGTTAGCTTCTCAAGAAGGACTCTGCGCCGTGGAGTAAGTGTGGACGTTGGGAAGTACTGTGAAAACTCACCGTTTACGGTCGTGTAGAATCTGTCGCAGTCTGTCTCATCAGCACACGGCTGATCGGCCGTGTTGTTGTTCACGCAGTCGCACTGGGAGTCACAGACATTGGCTTGGCGGATGCAGCGACCGTTTGGACAAGCGAACTGATCAACAGCTGTGCAGGCCTGACCTGGCGCGTACAGGAAAGTTGGACAGTGTTAACGAATGAGCGTCGTAACAAGAAAATGAAGTTAAGTGAAAGGAAGATCAGGAAGAAAGAAACGAAAAGTACTAGGATATTAACCCTTACTCCGCTAACGTGGAGAATATGGTGAGCTCATAATAATGCTAGCAAATGGCAGATGGGATTTAATTTGGCGTTTAAAGGGTTAATAGAGAAATTACTAGGATATTAATAGAGAAATACTACAGAGAAAGACAACAATAGAGCTGGAAAAGAGAGGGGCAAAGAGAGAGATAGAGAGGAGGTAGAGGCAGGAATAAAATGGGGGGAAAACGTAAAAAGGAAAGAAAGAAAATAGGGGGATAAAATAAAGTTCAGAATATGGGAAAATGAGAAATAAGGAAGAAAAAGGCGAAAGATATATGCGAGAGCCAAAAAAAACATGAGAATAAAGACGGAGTGTATACACAAATAAACTGATTAATGCGCTTATTGCCTAAGATTTTTAACCGTGAAGGGAACAGAGGGAGACAGCAAGAATAATTACATTAATATATTAAAATCGAACAGCGCTGTTATTTATCACTCTTTGCTTTGTTCCGATTTTGCACATTTAACCTTTTGGCCCCGGAATTATTTTTTTAAATGTTAGCACACCCTGTATATAAAATGTGAATAAAACATGAACCAAATACGTTAGATTTATGAAACAAACTGCATTTTGATGAGAAAAAAACGGAGAGTATATACCATGCTTAAAATACTCAATACCTGTATTTGTTGAATAAATATATAATATGCAACTTTTAGAGGTTAGCGATGCGGTACGACCACTATAGTAGTCGTTAGGCGTCAAAGGGTTAATTGGACTTGATCTTCACTGATCATTCAAAATAATAAAAAAATGTCGTGTTACGTCATACAGAAGCTGGTAGTAGCCTATGAACTCCAGTCTACAGACCTACCCAACATCACACTTGCGATCCGTCCCAATGAGGAAGTGTCAAAAGCCATAGACCTACTCCAATCGTGTGTTGCTTATCGCTGACAAAAGAAACAAGAATTTTCAAAGTTTCAAGTCCTCATACTTATTAAGCATGCAAAATTAAGTACCGGTACCGAGAACTGCGCTCTTCTGGGTTATTAGTGGTATTTACATGCCAACGTTTCGGGACAAACTAACGGGTCCCATATATCAAGATGAGACCGAGAGTTCGTTCCGAAACGTCCGTAAGGAATCACCATTACTCGCTGCGTAAATAACCCAGAAGAACGCAGTTATCATCTACTTTACGGTGGAAGCTTAAAATCAAGCATAATACAAGTACCGTTCATTTAAATATGGATAAATCACAACCAAACCGGAAGTTTGCATTTCACCCGCCATGTTGTCTTGAGCTGTAGAGATCTGAAACCTGTGAACAGGCAATAGCCGCCTGTAATGTGTTTTTGGAATATCTGCCCATAGGACACATAGTTTATAGTGCTGACAGACGGAAAGACACAAACAGGGCGGCAACACAAATCTGATTAAAAACCACTATAATTAAAAGATTGTAAATGGTCTTGACGTTCAGGTGCTGCGAATCGTGATAAATTCTTATAATAAAACCAACCAGATTCACTAATTTCTCAAATGTATTTTTGGAATAAAACTGTACATGTTTCGGACAGTTCCTCTGTCTATCATCTAGGAGTTTTTTACTGTACACACAGCAATGGTATATGTCATACAGGTTAGCTGACAGCTTGCGAGCAGGATCAGGACGTGTGTACAGTGAAAAACTCCTAGATGATGGACAGAGGAACTGTCCGAAACATGTACAATTTTAGTCGACAAAATACATTTGACAAATAAGTGCATCTAGTTGGTTTTATTATAAGAATGTATCACGATGTACGGTCACCTGATCATCAAATTTGTTGGCTCTTATCACATTTGTAATTCACAATGCACGGTTCAAAAAACGTTCAGTTTTCAACACCCGTTACAACTATGAGGGACATGTATTCTTGTACAAGCTAAATCTTATAGTCCTGATCCTGGTCGCAAACTGTCAACAAACCTGTGTGACATATATCACTGCCGTGTGTACAGTGAAAAACTCCTGATGCTTGACAGAGGAACTGTCCGAAACATGTAGAGTTTTATTCCAAAAATAAATCTGAGAAATTAGTGCATCTAGTTGGTTTTATTATAAGAACATAAAACGAGACTCCAGTAATTAAATACCGGGTCATAAATCTTATCCTTCTTCAGATATCGTAACTGTGACCAATAACAGAAGATGTGAAGGGTGCAACATGCAGCACGCATTGCCGACACAGGAAACGAACACGTTTTAATCAGGAAGCCAAATGAAACTGGTGAGTAATACACTTAGGCTAATACGGTAGGATAATGTCATGTTGTGGCGTACAATGGATTCGTCTGTCTTGGGATAGGATCCAAAGGCAGGTTCTTGTGAAGAATGTAAATATAAGCATATGCTTTACAAGAAAGTGGGACATTTATTAGCTTGCTAGCGGTTAAAAAGGATTTGTGCAAAATACTACGTGCTTCTGATGTGTGGTTGACCGTGCATCGTAGTTCAATGTGGATTAAGAAAACAACTAGCTGTCACTTAGTATTATATTTATTTCTCCTTTATACGTTGCTCTTTATAAGTTGCTCAACATGTTTCGGGCCACCTTGTGCCCATCTTCAGGAGCCGACGACTTAGTGGTATTTTTTCACGTGTGGTGTAGTGCTGTGGCTGTGTAGGCAGTCAGATCCGGTTGGCTGGTTGTGTGTCCATTGGGAAGTACGTAGCACGTACACCACACGTGAAAAAATACCACTAAGACGTCGGCTCCTGAAGATGGACACAAGGTGGCCCGAAACATGTTGAGCAACTTATAAAGAGCAACTTATAAAGGAGAAATAAATATAATATTAAGTGACATCTAGTTGGTTTCTTAATCCACATTGAACTACGTATTTCCTTTGATTTACAGCTTGATAAAGTGACTGGATATGTTAGCAAACACTGCTTTGTTACCTTAACTGTTTGCGTTTGGGAACTTAGAGTGTCGGAAATGCGGAGAACATCAAACTACCTCTGCTGCTGAGATTCGTGTAAACAATGCGACCAGTCAACAGAAGTAAGTTCAGAAAGGAACACGCTAGAAGCTTGAGAATGTTAATTTAACATTTGGACCGCAGCTGTCTTACCCTTCGTGCTGTGTTTGCTTTAGGCGAATCGCATTACTAACTTCATGCTGACACATCACACACACCAGACGAAGGGAAACTCAGCTGTTATACTGAAACCTGCTGTGTCCACACTGACTGTTCCTACACATACATCTACATGCCAAACAGCTAATAAGATATTAAAAAAATTAACAGGTTTATTGGTTCACTAATCAGCTGATTTGGTATGTAAATGACAAGACATCTAATGAAGAAACTAATCCCCGGTGGCCGTGCAGTCTAAGGCGTAGGACTGCAGCCGCTGGCCTGCTGGGAGTGCGGGTTCGAATCCCACCGGAGGCATTGATGTTTGTCTCTTGCAGTGTTGTGTCTTGTGCAGGTAGAGGTCTATGCGACGGGCCGATCACTCCTCTAGAGGAGTCCTACCGAGTGTGATCACTACAAGAAAACCCTCCACACCTACATTGAATAGGTAGATAAACTCGGAGTAAGTCATAAGAAAAAGTGGAAGTAACTATTTAATATTGAGGTTAATTAAGCAAGCGGCTAAATAATGTTAAAGAGATAATGAGTAAGTAATTTTTTAGTCAAGTAACAGATTGATTGGAAATTCCACTCAACTGTTGGAATTTCTTAAAGACTGAGTGCCTAATACAGCAAAAAGTTAAAAACGGAGCAAGGTGACTCAAGCTACAATGTTTCTGGCTTTTATCAGGGAGCCGCACTCTTTCCATTGGGTCTTAACGATGACTGCCGAGAGATTTTTGTGCTTTTTACTCAGTGCATCCTGGCAGTTTGGGGGTTAGCGTCCAACTATTAAGCTACAATCAACTTTCAGATCATTTTCTATTTAAACATTCAGCATTATCAAAGCGTGAAATGCTGTGTAGACTGAGTTGCTGTTAAAATCGTTAAAAACCGGCACAAATAAACAAATAATAGTCTCTATAACGATGTGCCGAGATGTCTGTCTCTAAGTAAATGTTTTAATTGGTTACTTAATTCTTTCTCAATATTATTTAAAATTTAAACATCAGTCATATCCAGACCCACAAATGGAAGCGTTCCGTATTCAGTTACACTTATTTCTTACTGACACAAACATTTTTTCCCCTGAGATCTGTCTTAATATTATCTTCCAAAATTTTTCTTCGGCTTCGGTGGTCTAGGGGTAGCGTGCTGGCCTTTAGTACACAAGTTTGCGGGTTCAAACCCGGCCGAAGCCATCCGATTTTTAGAGCGAAAAAAAATCCTCAGCACGCCTTCCTTCGGAGGGTAAGTAAAGCCATCGGTCCCATGTCGTAGATTTGCGGCATGTAAAAGATCCCTAAATTTAAGTGGAAGTCGGAATTTAGGCAAAATTACTACCGGATATCTTTCTCGCCCACAGTTCCATCTTTCGCTGCTAGGATCTCTCGCGTCGTTGCGGACGGACGCACCTGGCGGCTAAAGTGGTAACGTCCAAAGGCGGGAGAAAGCAATGGCAAACTACTCCCAAGAACGTGTCCAGGATGCAGTGTTCCAGAGCCATATCGGTCACATGACTGGTCACTGGTTCCTGCCAAGCCCGACCTTCAAGGCTGAATACTAATGAATGAATGAGTTTTTCTTTACTTTACAGTTGCTTTTGTTTACGTAGACAGTCTTTTACTTAAAAAACGCCAAATCACTCTTATTATCATATTACTCGTTGTATGATGTTTAACCTTTTGGCGCCGGAATTATATTTTTAATTTTAGCACATCCTGTATATAAAATATGAATAAAACAGGAACCAAATATGTTAGAATTATGAAACAAACTGCATTTTGAAGAGGAAAAAACTGATAATATATACCATGTTTAAAATATTCATTACCTATATTTGTTGAATAAATGTATAAAATGCAACGTTTAGAGGTTAGCGGTGCGGTACGACCACTATAGTCGTCGTTAGGCGTCAAAGGGTTAAGAGTTATGTATATTTTCTCTGTTTTAGTTCATTGTTTTACCCTTCTAAAGCCGAGGAGCTACTTTTTACATCGGGTGAAACACCACAAAGTTCTACAATCTGTCTACACATTGTGTCTGTGTGTTCTGTATGGATCCAGAAACAAATAACGACTTTGGACCTACACAACATTAAGTGATTGGTTTTCATAATCGAGATGGAGAGTGTTCAATGCGCGACACAAACTAGGCATAATAAATAATACGGATTCGCGTTCAAAGGCTGATTAACCTTTTGACGCCTAACGACGACTATAGTGGTCGTACCGCACCGCTAACCTCTAAATGTTACATTTTATATATTTATTCAACAAATATAGGTACCGAATATTTTAAACATGGTATATATTCTCCGTATTTTTCCTCTTCAAAATGCAGTTTGTTTCATAAATCTAACGTATTTGGTTCCTGTATTATTCACATTTTATATACAGGATGTGCTAAAATTAAAAAAAAATAATTCCGGTGCCAAAATGTTTATGCTCGAAAATATCTCGTTTATCTAAACAAATACGTTGTTTCCAGCACAACACATAATATTATGTCAAGAGGCGCATTCGCTAAAATGTGAAAAGCAACTATTAGTTTCGTCATGGCGTGTTGTATCCCAAGTGAGGTAGTAGAAATCAGGTACGCCGGTGTTGACCGAGCGGCTGGTTCCTGAGGGAAACTGGTTCAAGGCTCGTGCTGGACACTTACGAATTGATATTCAAGACTCCACCCACAATTCTTGGAAGTAGATAATGCTGGTTGATGTTAGCTCGTTGAAAGGAGAATGTAATAAAATAACTGATGTAGTGCGCTGTGGTGATAAATGATGCAGCGCACTGTTAAATAATTTGTAAGTACCGCTCGTAGGGAGAACAAAGAAAATTTGGCTATGTGATCAGACAGCGATTCCTGTAGCAAGTGATGACCAAGAATGTCCCCCGAGGCTTCCAAACCCCTAGATTAACCTTTAGGCACCATGCATCCTATATATAGGACAGACGTACCGCTACTCCCCAGAATACGCTTTTTATATATTTAGTCAATAAATATATTTAATTAATTTTTAGACCTTCTGTGACCATCTTCGTTTATTCCTCCACAAAATGTCGTGTATTTCCAAATGTTACCCTTCTTGGTTCATAAAATATTCACATTTTACATAAATGGTGTGCAAAACTGTAAATGTCCAGCTGCAGGGCCAAAGGGTTAAATAGCATCAGAATTTGAGAGCGATTGACGTCATGGGGCGTTGGCAATACCAGACGCGCTACCAAATATGGTCATAAGTCCCCGAAAATACAAGCAAACTGCGGCTGTCTTAACGGAACATTTCAATCAAGCAACCCTGAAGAAGGAGTTTAAAAAAAAGGGGTGAGCGAGAAAATCTCAATTCTGATGTGCGTCAACCCCGTTGTGCTTAGTACAATAGTAAGGAGCTTAGTGTAGTAATACATACAGTCAAACACAACTATATTACTTCTATTATTACAATGAGGGTTCTAACAACGACATGTTTCGGCCCTACATGTGGGCCATCTTCAGGTTGTAATTAAACTAGATCAGTTTTACTGGAGTACGTGGAGCTCTACGCACTCTAGTATAACTGATCTAGTCAAGTTACGACCTGAAGATGGCCCACATATAAGGTCGAAACATGTCGTTGTTAGAACCCTCATTGTAATAATAGAAGTAATATAGCTGTGTTTGACTGTATGTATTACTACACTAAGCTCCTTACTATTGAGAAACTCTCTCTAAGAACGGGTGTGTAGTTGGCGCATGTGTCGTTTCCTGTGGCGAATGACAAAAGCCACCCACCCACACACACACAAACACACAAACACACACACACATACACACACACACACCACACACACACACACACACACAAACACACACCTCGCATCTTAAACCATAGCTGAGAATAAATGGTCGCTTGGCGAAATTAAAATCGCCGGACGCGGCAATGTATGCTCGTCCGTCCGGCTGTCCGAATGGAAATCTCGCCTCCCACTGAATGGGTCTTCATGAAGTTTGATATATGAGAATATTATTGAAAATATATCAAATTTAATGTTTCATTAGTCTCTGACAAGAATAATGGGTACTTAATATGAAGACTTATATACATTTGTGATCATATCCTACTGAAGTCTTCTTGGAATAGGAGATTTATAAGAACATTTTTAGAGAAATAAAAACACAAATATTACGTTCATTACCTTTCTTCCGAAAACCTTGCTTTTATGAGATAATGTGGGAAAATATTTTACAGCCGGACAGGCCACAGATGACGACATAATACAGTGCAGAAAAAATGTGATGCGGGAGCCGGATAACTAAGGTAAGAATACAGTCACACACTCAAAATAACTAAGTTAAGAATACAGTCACACACCCAAAATAACTAAGTTAAGAATACAGTCAGACACCCAAAATATTTAATGTTTTGGATTCAAAAGCGAGCATTATATCTCATGTCAAAATGTTTCAAGGCAACAGTATTCAGAAACGATGTAAAAAGGTAAAGTGCACCCTTTTACAGGCACTGAGGCTCTGTAGAGAATGTACGGCCCATAGGGGGAGTATAGGTATAGCTCTACTCTTTCTTGACTACGACACTAGAAGGGGACGAGGGGTCAGCCTCACGTCCCGGCCGCTCATTACACTCAGGAAAGACCCGGTACCCACTGTACAGGAGGCTGGGTGGGCTACAGGGCCGGTCTGCACAAGTGCGGAAAATCTCGCCCCCACCGAGAATCGATCCCCGGACCGTCCAGGCCGTAGTCAGTCGCTATACCGACTGAGCTACCCGACCCATTTCAGAAACAAGGCTCTGAAATTAATTAGAACGTTTTGTCTTACAGATGACCGGCCTTACATGTGTTCAGCTGAAGTACAGAGTAAACAGAAAATAATGAAATATTTTGTAATCAAGAGGGCCAGAACGATTAAGAAATTACCAATTAAATGGGCACGTCAGCACGAAAAGATCCCAATGCGCTTCATTGTGACGTTATAGTACATTTCCTACCTTGTTAGATAAAGTAACCCATCAGTTGATAACTGCGATCTTCTGGTTTATTACGCAGCGAGTAGTTTTAATTTATTACCTACGTTTCGGGTCAACCTATCGGGTCTCATTGAAGGAGTCAAGAATCCAAAATAAGGGACCGACAAATTGTCTCGAAATGTCTGTAAGAAATTACCACTACTCGCTGCGTAACAACCCAGAAGAGCGCAGTTCTCAACACTTTGGTGGCGGAAATCTGAAATCACGCAAACCCTTGAGTTGGTGTTGGAAGAATAATTTTATCAGGACACTCGTAAGACGCTGCACACTGGTCCGTATCACGTGTGTTACATAGACTTACAGTCAGAAGGCTGCAAGGTGAAGAATTGAGACAAATCACCTCCCTTGTTAACACCCTGGAAAGCAGATTCAATTGACAGAAACAAATACTTAGTCAGCCACGAAAATTCCGTGCTCGTGGAAACTGACCGCTCTGTAAACCTATCACTGCTCCGTGTATTTATAAAAAAAATCTCGTCTATAACCTCCAACGTTCTCCTGTAAGATTCGTTTTAGTATTATTCTCCTATATAAACTGAGGCTGGTGAAAAGAACCTTATTCTTGATGAATTCTGTTTTTGGCATGGAAATTCAGTCCAGGATTGCAATGGCGAAAGTATCATTCAACAAGACGAAGGATGAAATGCCAACTCGATGCAACTAAGTAATTCTATTGATGTATTGATGTATTCTTAGCTCGACATGTTTCGGGTACATACGCCCATCATCAGGAGCATTAGATGTTGAGTTGCAGCACATGGTTTTCTGCACCGAGTTTTTGGATGGGTGGTGATCTTGAGAGCCGCTGCGTAGGTCACACGGCACCATCCGCACCGTAAACGCGACCTACGCAGCGGCTCTCAAGACCACCTAAACTAAACTAAACTCCGTGGCTTTAGTCCGCGAGCGAACCATACCGACAGAGCGGCCGCCGCCGGTAGGCGAAGTTAGTGCCAACTTTTGCGGATAGAGGGGTGTCACGTGGTTAGC
>Ga0123357_10014386_pt1 | contig 10325 bp, 5 predicted proteins | sample TergutEmb28metaG_FD_89873 | JGI IMG/M metagenome (GOLD analysis project Ga0123357, IMG submission 89873) | Embiratermes neotenicus P4 segment gut microbial communities from Petit-Saut dam, French Guiana - Emb289 P4 | ecosystem: Host-associated > Arthropoda: Insects > Digestive system > Gut ... | reverse complement strand
CTGCACGCTATGAGGTGTGGAATTCAGTGGTTGCTGTGCAGAGATGGTGGCGTGGGGCTGGGCTAAGGAGGAGGTGTACCGGGCAAAATCTCACACATTGGAAAAATTGGAGGACCGGATTCGGAAAGTTATCACCAACGTCGCACATGACTTCCTGCAGAAGACTGTGGATTCCATCCCCGGTCGTTTGAGGAAGCTGGTGGATGCTGCCGGTGCCTACGTTGAAGTCTAAGTTATGCATCAATATTCCCATTTAAAAAGGTACATGCAAATATTATTTTTTTTATCTTTGCTTTGGAAATATATAAATTATGAACTTTTCTAAATGCCTACTTACATCCCAACCACCCTGTATAATCGGCATTTCAAATACGTAAAAATAACACATAATAAGCCATTTTTCCGATATACAGGTACAGACCTATCACAAAATAGGGGAGAAAAGTCACCCAAGTTTAGTATAAATAACTCTGTTGAAAAACTAACATTTATGAACGACCTTATGATAAATGCAGTGAATGAGAAGTAACACGACAATGCAGCATGTCGGAAGCGAATGTAATCCTGGTCTCTTTCATGCTTTCTTCCACCGCATGTCATGGAAACAAGAAAAACCCCATGAATAAGCCCGGGAATAAGGAAAACCCTACGATACAAGCCCACTTTCTGGTCATGACCCAAGCAGACGCCGCTCGAAAATGAGATAATGGTTGAGTTTTGAGTTTTAGTGTGGCTGAGGATTCAGTTCTTCTGGTATATGACACTGCCCTCTGGGTAATCGTATCATGAAATTACAAGGCAATACAGCGTCCTCATCTGCATCGACAGAGATGTCCAAGAACTCTTCATGGACCCTTACCCAAGATGACTGTTCTAACGATAAGCAAACCCAGCTCGGTGAATGAGATAAATATGAATGACGCTTCTTTGCCAGATCCGTTCTTCGTTTTGAAAAATAACGACAGAACCGAAGAAGTCCGGATTTCTCAAACGAACAAATTATGCAGTGTGACCAGTCTGCGCTACGAACATATTCCTGTGCCAGATTAACACCTGCATGCAATCAGAAAATACGAAATGTATGCATAAAAAGGCCAACTTATGAGAAAACTTCAGAAGCACTGGGTCAAGCTAAATAAACACACCTAACTAAATAAGAAATAATTAACACGAATGACTGCACGAAAGTCCAGTACGTCGTCAGAAAATAGGAAATCGTCTGGCATGCCTCGCGTCCTGAATTGCGTAGTGTGCTGCACTGGAATATGACAGGATGGAACTATCGATCATATTATACTGCTCTCTTGCACAATCTAAAATTTCCTTTTAACTATCGTGTGAACATCCTTCAAGATAATCTTGCTGACGTAATACTTCAACGTTTCCCATGTATTACTGCATAACACAATTCTTTCATAACAATTAAAACTTCTTTCCGTAATATATCTCACTTATTAACGCAAACCACTCTTGGTAACGCGGACACAATGATTTACGCCATTGTTCCGACCAGGACATCCTTACAATGTTTGCTTGTGAGAAGTGTTACAAAGACACGTACTCTTATCTCTCAGATTTGCCATCAAATAAAAAAGCTACACTAATCTAGGCCAGGACCACGTCCCAGAGCAAACTGTCTCTAAAACGCCTAACCTATAAAACTAACTCCATGGACTTGACATTATTTATGTGATGTATTACGAATGAACAATTCAATTAATTCGATTGAGAAATACATTGCATACGCTAATAAAACGTCGGCACCTGGTAACGACACATCCTACCTCTAGCAACCCCAACCTTTCATTACAGCCTTCATAGCAACCAGGCACTAACTCCGTTCCTGAGTCACATAAAACCAAGTGAAGCTTTAAACCTAATTTTTACCGGCGGATTTTAATATTATTCTCCCAGCAACGCATAGAAATCTCAGCTGGTTTCATCCCCTCAAAAGTTCCTCACTATGTATTTTTTGCACTCTCTTAGATCCATATTTTCTGCTCAGCATTCAGTTCGCGAACAACGCAGCGTGAAAGATAAAATTTCGCATTCACACAACACAACAAGTAAAATACCAGCTTTGTAAACTATGCTTACATTTATTAGAATTTAAAATTTGATAACATATTATGATTAGTTACCGGCCACCTGCCTAACTGCAGACTGGGAAACGGAAATATACGGTCCATTTAAATATCACGTCCTCCCAAAGTGTAAACCATGGGTGTCCACCCTTCTTATGGCTAAGGGTTACACCAGTTACTGTGGCCTTGTTCGCGTGCCGTATGTGAAAAAAAAATAATAAGTGGTATGCCTAAATACTTCAATTGTGTTATTTTTATAGTATGTACACAATTGACAAACGTGGTCGCGGGCCGCGGGTTGGGTACCCATGGTGCAACGCGTTGGACTGTCCAGCAAAGTACAGCTTGAAGTAGCCAGATGTCATTTTCGACATGCGCAGTCCGATTAATACTGAAGCAGTGGTAACTCTGCGACTGGATGTTCGTACACGATACGCTACAACCAATCAAACCCTCCTCATGAATTTCCAGCATTTAATAAAATCTAAACATGGAATACAAATATATGTGTACAGTATATGAAGGACGGAACTTCCAAAGGCAAGTCCAGTGATCTGGTCATTCATCCAGCAGGAATGAAATAACTCTGAAAATTTGCGAAACCATAACATACCCTCAGGCCATTCTTTGCTAGTGAAGTACTAATTCGAGTCAAATATTTAGTATCTGAGTCAAACTGTACCCAACACCCTTCCGCTAAAACCACAATTTCCGTGCGGCAAGCACTCTGTATCTGCTTCTATAAAAATAGTATGTTTCGTAACTATTTCCTCAATCCACGACCACTATTTACCAATACTGAAGCATCTTTAAAACCATATATATCCAATTTTAAATTTTAAACGCAATCACTTACTTCCTTATTCTATACACGATTTCAATATTTCAGTTACTCTTCTTGTTACCTCGTATCCTATTTTATTGAACGTCTTAACAAAATTTCCAAATTCGTCCAGTATATTTAACAGTTCATGAGTAAGAACAACAAATTTACTCATCATATTTCTTTCTCTAACATATTACACTAAACTTACGGGTTTAGCCACAGCGTACCATTTATATTTTACACTTCTTTCTTATATACATAAAACTACACAAATCATAAAACAATTCCATCCTATTTATAACTACAATTTAATATGTTCCTCCGTTTTTTGGTGGTATAACAAACAAGGTAACTTTATATTCAGGTCGGGATTCAAGCTATCCTGAGGACTTTCGTGTATTCCCAAACGCTACGGGCAAATGCAGGCAATACTTCAGTCCGAACGCGACTGCTTCCTTCCACATCTCATAGCATTCCTACCAAACAACGCTATATCGCCTCAGAAACCCAGAGCCACGTTAATCCTCAAACAGATACGTAAATAAATTAAAGGAATGGCGTTGACGGCTCCCCTGCAGGAATACTAGGAAGCAAGGTAAAAAGTTCCTCCTAGAACAGCGAGGTCCAGAAGGGAAGTAGAGTTTTAGCAATTCTCTTTCTTTAAACTCGGCGCTACCTGGAGCTGGGTGGTCAAAGCCACAGCACGGCCGCTTTACCTCCGGGAATGATCTGGTACCCATCGTACACGAGGCTGGGTAGGCCCGAGGACCGGTCTGGACAGGCACGGAAAACCTCGCCCCCACCGGGATTCGATCCCCAGACCGTCCAGCCCGTAGCTATACCGACTACGCTATACAGGTCCCAAGGCAAGATTCGAGGAAGCTTTGCTCTTAGTAAAACACAAATGTGTTATATACGTTGTACGACAACACATGTCAGTTTATAAAAGCTTCTCAAAAACAAGCTCTACTTTCATGTATTTCTGCAACTTTAAGATCCGGTCGAGAGCAACACCGGTATTGCTGGGAACTTGTTTCTATTGTGTATAACAGTGCTGCATGGAATGTCTATGGTATATACGACTAATTGCAGAGTAAAAACCTATAAAAATAACGGTCTAACCCTTTTCCGCACTTGTGCAATCAAAAATAGTAAACACAATAGGGTATTAACCACCTGCCTGGTTCTCATTCATGAATAAGTTGTTTGCTACCAACCGTCAATCGCCAGATCTGGTTCATGTACCACATTATAGCGACTCCGTTCGCACATATCTAGCCTTTCACTGGTCGCATACAGCACACATGGATCGTCCGAGGACACAGTGAACTCCTAATACATGAACAGAAATAAGTTCTTCGATAGGTAATACCGCATCGTGTAATCTAATATACACATCACACAGAATACTAAGTAAGAATTCCTTACAAAAGTGCTCGTAAGATTGTTTAAAACGGACAATTTGTTTCTCGAACAATATCAATCACCGGCATTTACAAGACCCAACAAAATAATAACGAAATAGGTCTACTACTGATGCAGGCAACAAGCGGGTTATCGTTATCGCATTATAAGAAGTGATCGGGTGTGTAATGAGTGATTAACACATTTCTGCCTAATTGAGTGTGTGCGTGTGTGTGTGTGCAGACAACAGAAAACCCGCATCAATATTACACAAAAAAATGGCTCCACTAGTGCACATAAACTCCTAGAGTGTGTGCAACTTAATTTAAAAAAAATATTTTCAGGTTTAAAAAGAGACTTGCTCTTACCTACTGATCCTACGCAGATTTTGTAAGATATTATTAACGTTAATCAATAATTTGTAGGTACAAAAATTAGTTTCTGTCTTTAGCTGTTAGTCCATCAGTGCAATGCATCGATAGCAATTCTTCCACCGCCTGAAGATAACACGATGGCGCCGAAACGTGTAACATGTAATACGACTGCAGTATCTGATTAATATGCATCATAGACTGAAACATACTGCACTAATGGCAACTTATATTTTCTGACATACTTAAGATGTGGACACTTGCGACAGTTACATACAGATGGAAGAATAATATTAAAAGGGATCTTCAATAAGTAAGACGAGAAGGTGTGGTTGACTGGATTCATCTGAGCAATGAAGTAATTTGCTATGTGACTGCTTTGTAATCTGGTACACACTTACCCATGTTTCGAACAAACATTCGGCTACTCTAAAGGAGGAGGCAGCAGGTTTCTTCAAAATGCTGGCAAAGTTCTACCAGACTAAACGCCTCTAATTCGTAGAAGCCACAGCTTCAAACCTCAAAAGAATTTATCCGGCTCAGGACAAGGACCATTCGGGATCCTGTGAACTAGGTAACAAACTGCAAGTTTCGTATAAGGTGGGAGATTTCTTGACCAGTTAAACGACCCTGCTCTATGAAGTTATTAGAAGTCACACTTAACGCATAATATTAAACATAAACTATTTCGTATGTCACCTCGCTTCAATGCTCCTTCGTGGAACAGAATCTGGGACGAACAGAAATTACACACTGCTACAGATGTGTCATTTCAGACACATCAAACCCTGCAGAGGTGCCCATAAAAAAGGCACTCGATCCGTTCGTCCGTACCTATGAAACAATTCGAGAACAGCTGAACGAATTTTCAAGTAATTTGTTACCAGTGAGTCTTAGTAAAATATGGCGGAAATTCAAAATAACGACGAATTAAAAACGTCTACAAGGCATTACTATGTGTGCTAAATAAATATTAATTTCTCTGAAAGAGCGAGAACTCTTTATGCATTCCTTCGATACTAATTTAGTAAGGTTACTGACAAATAAACAACCAATAATCTCGAAAAACACAACAAAATCAGTCAAAATCTCTTCTGCAGGAAATAAAAATATTTTTGTTAATGAACTTTAATATCGTACATCCTCCGTGCAACTGATAAACACAATTAAGTTTATTACCAAAAAACTGCACGTGTACAAGAACTGGCGCTCCCTGAAGATGGCCATAAATAACAGCCGAAACAACTGCGAGTGGTTCTCTATTCACGGACAATTGTAATTTGATATTAATAAACTCATTTATATTGTCACTACTGTTTTACTTACAATAGCAACAGCATCCGATTCGGTGCCTGAAACGTGGCATTAAAACTAACAAAGTATGTCACCTCATCATGGCACAGCATTGTTTCCATTCCTCAAATCTGACCCTCTCCATACAAACCCCTAACGGCAGTAGCGACACTGAAACCAGTGGCTATGAAATACGGACGCGTGCATTCACTACTCGAAGTATGCCACGGTTCGGGAGTAACATTCGAGAGCAGTGACGGGTCAAATGTCCAATAATAACAGCCTTGGTGAATACGAGGGTAATGAATAGTGTCTGTCTTACGAACGGTGGGCACGAAAAATAGCTGGATGTTCATTTTACGGCTGCACGAGTTCCTGCTGTGAGTGTTATTGCTTACGATTTAAAAGAAGCAATAAAATTCTTCCGCTCCGATTTCCAAATGACTGAAGCTGAAAACTAGTCAAACAATTAAAATCAAACCAGGCACAACAGTTATTCTAACATTTCTGCACTGAGATCAGCGAATACTAACATCTAAACTTAATCTCCGTACCCTTCGAATTCAAACAAATAAACAGATAAAAACTCCCAGTGACATGGCAAAGTAATTCCTGTGTTTAACTAACACACAATGATGTATCGCATAGTGGAGGCATAACTCCACACAACTTCACTTATGCATTAGAGAGAGGTGAGTGACAGTTTAACCCTCCGGCCGCTGTACCCCTGAACAAATCTGTGGTGGCAGGGATTTCCTCTCTTCTTCGTTCCGCCAATTCACCGCTGCAACAATCGCCCTCTTCTTAACGGACTAACAGACTTGACATGCTGCAGCGTTAGTCAGTTGTCTGCCTATCATCAGCTGTAAACGTGGCAAACATTACGCAATATGCCTGCCTATATATCAGCACATTTACCATCATTATTACACTAGCATTAGCTTTCATTCTGTATTTTGGGCATCGGAGAACTGTTTTTGTACTTGTATATGCTTGGGATGGGAAAGCCCTTCTATAAACACGGGCTCCCATTTACTGCAAACTATACGTGTACTGTACTAAAATGCCACAATACGGACGTATGTAACATATACCGCCTTATGTCAATTACTCAGTCTTACAATCGCGTGGCATGCACGTTATTAAAACAAGAAACAGTTATCTCACACTTCATATAAATCATATCCATTTGCTTAAAGCATAAATCCCGGTACCTTATACAAGATATCCCGTTAACAAAATACAATTCCACAATATTAAACCAGGCATTTTGCATCCTTCATCAGATTGCTGATACCAGTTCTGCAATATTGATTCTGCAGGCCTGTGATCCTCCCGTTGACTCTATATACAGATGGCTCACTCTTAATAACAGTGGTCGTAAAAGGAAGTGACACCTGCACATCAAACACTGCCAGTTACATTGAACTTGAGCGAGTACGGCCTGTTAGTTCATGTCGCATAAATTTGCTGTGAAACTTAACGTTGCATTGGCCAACGATTATTAACAGATTACTTGCCCGGACACAGCGAAAGCGACACGGTTTATAACACCACTGTTTCATAAACATGCTCCAGTCGATCCCAATGTACGATACTGATTAAAAGCGAAAAAAATACCTAAGGCGGGAAAAGAACGGACTGCAAAATGTTACGTATAGCTACTAAATGCAGCAGGATAATGTAGGTGTAACGCACTTAGCCTGCTAACTGCTAACTTATTCCACTGATCTTTCATCAGGATATGCTTGTAATATTCACTTGGAAAGCTAAAAACTGTTGCGGCTTTTACGGAAGCCGAACTCTTAAAACAGTGCTGGTACAACGTCCTGCCTAAAGCAAAGAGTTCAGTCCATACTGTCATGTATCTACTTAACATTTTTCAGTAAACAATTCAGTGTAACACATATAAATTACTACCTCGAAGCCCGTTGTTTTATATCTAAATTTCAAATACGTTACCACTAGAGTTGCAAGAAGACAGCGGGATAACAGTACAGTCCTCTTACTCGAAAACAAAAACAGATATATTTTAAATATGAGGAACTAACGGTACAATAAGGTCAACTGGACTCCACCAGCACCTCATTACAATATCCGACACGGTGATTCAAACAGTATGTTAATCAAGACAGTGAGGAAGTTACAATACGACAGTCACACGTTTCCGGGGAAAGGAAACTGTTTTAATGTAAACCCATACTCGAGTCGCTGTTACGGATGACCGGGTGGTCTATTAGGGGGCAGTGAACGATACGCCAGCTGCCTTTAGGGGGAAATCAGCATCCTAACAGTTTTCACAACTTTACAGTCCAATTAGCAGACGAAGCAGTGTTGTAAATGTTGTAGATTGCAGTGATTGAAGACCAGAAGTCAATCGTCGTTGACTCCAGCATTGCTGCAGAAGGAACACGGCCCTGCCCAACTACAAAGATATTAAAACAGGATATACTGAAATGATAAATGGACTTTGAAAACAATAGACTGATCAAGGATCGGGCTGTACGCTTGAGCGAGCAAGTTTCACTTAACGGCTAAACCAAGTCTTGTAAAATCGTGATATTCTGAAAATTTGATTCAAACGTTGAGCCAGAAGTGGCCTGAGACGCATTATTCAGAGGGAGGGACTGCGCGAGTAATGCGTTTAGATAATCTACCTCATACAATCGGCATCTTTTCCATAGAATCGATTTTGGATTAGTAAAGTAGGTAAAGTTTGCCCTAAAGCGGAGTAGAGGTACAGCTGTACTCTTTCTTTAACCTCAGCGCTCGATGGGGTGGATGTTAACGCCACGCCCCGGCCGCTTTAACTCCTGGAACGCCCCGGTACCCCTCGTATATGATGGGTAGGCCCAAGGCCGATATGGACGGAAGCAGAAAATCTCGCCCCCACCGGGATTCGATCCTCAGACCGTTCAGCCTGTAGCAAGTCGCTATACCGACGATATCCCCGCCCACAGATTTGGGATTAAAGGTTTCATGACTCACGAATATTTTTTTTACGAAAATGTTAAAAACCACACAGCAGCTGAAACTGACAGTTAACGAGCCTTACTAAGAAACATGTATCTGAAGGTATTTGGGCCCCGCGAATGGCAGATACGGATATGCATTCCTGTGTTGAAGAACTCTGAAACATTTTCCCGTTTCGTCGGGCAGGTTAATTTTCTGCTGTGCGATGAACAATATTCAGCTTGGGCTACGTTACAGTTACGTATGGAATGAAAACCAACGCTCAACCTGGTCGTTAACTGTCCTTGTGACTCCACCACACTGAAAAAACAACGTTCATTCGACTACGTTATTAAGAATTAGGCTCGGTCTGTTAAAATAACTTACGACACTCACAGTATTATCTCATACAAAGGAAAACTGCACGATCAACGTAGCAGAGATACAAGGCACGTAGAAGGAAAGTCACAATCAAGGCTACAATTCAGGAAGAGGGGTTTAGATGCTTCTATCCTACACGCTTCAATAGGGTTCAAGAATTACGTAACATCACTTAGATTTCAGCCGATCCCGGTGGCGGCGAGTTCTAAGGCTGCTGCTGCTCGCTTGTTGGGACTGCGGGTTCTAATTCCGCCGGGGGCATGTGAATGTTGTTTGTTGTAAGGCAAAGTCTCTGCGACGGGCCGATCCCTTGTCCAGAGAAGTCCTACCGAGAGAGACAGAGACAGAGAAAGAGAGAGAGAGAGTGTGTGTGTGTCATTGAGTGTGGTCAGGTGCAACAGTAACACCCGACAATGAGTAGGAAGAAGAGGTCAGACTAAGAAAGAAAGAAAGAAAGAAAGACAGATAGAAAGACACACAGCAAGAAAGAAAGAAATATCACGCTGATTCAGTTATAAACTATTTTGTTCACAAAAAAAAAGACCCTTTCATAAACAAGACCTCCTTATTTCACTCAATTTTCTGGGGGTGGGAAGTAGGGTGTGGGTGAAGACCCTTAATGCAATAGAAAATCATACCGTCAATACATACGCGTGTATCTGTTTGGATCCGTAAACCCCTTCTGAGCCTGTCAGTATTTACAGACCCCTAAATGGGAGCGAAAAGAGTAGAACATTCCTCAGTGGTAAACTATTTTCACCTGAACCAACAGAATCTTTATGTGACACCCCACAGTGTTATGATAATAAAATACATAAAATTTGTATCAGTCATATTTTGATATCAAAGTCTGTATATCTAAAAGAGCGACGCGTTTCGACATAGGATAGATCATTCTCAAGTTCACAACAATTCTAAAAAAAAAAAAAAAAAAAAAAAAAAAAAAAAAAAAAAAAAAAAAACACCCATAAAAAAAAAAAATATAAATTTAAAAAAAAAAAAAAAAAAAAATAT
>Ga0123357_10014385_pt1 | contig 10326 bp, 10 predicted proteins | sample TergutEmb28metaG_FD_89873 | JGI IMG/M metagenome (GOLD analysis project Ga0123357, IMG submission 89873) | Embiratermes neotenicus P4 segment gut microbial communities from Petit-Saut dam, French Guiana - Emb289 P4 | ecosystem: Host-associated > Arthropoda: Insects > Digestive system > Gut ... | reverse complement strand
CGTGACGTAGCGTGCAATACTCTTACCATGATGTATGATTTGCATATAATACCACATAAATCACAACACATTAGTGTCTTTGACTGTGAAGTATTTTAACAAACACTTGTGATTTCATACCACACAATCCAGAAAGTCAAGACATAAATTTGATAACTTTCACTTGTTTTCAAACAAACTGTTTATAGTGTGAATTCAATACTCTGTTATTCTCCTGTCACTACCCATATGCTTGTTACTGCAGCAAGTGTTACCCTATTTAGCAAGTCACACATTGCACCATCACATTACAAGGAACATAACAATCCTGTAACTTACAATCAATTCTCTCCAGCAATGTATTTTAGCACCATGTTCATTACAGAAAGTATGTCACAATAAATTCTAAAGAATGTTGTAATACATCCCTCTGCAAAGCAATTGCTGTTATATAAACTACGAATCAGGTCATACTGATAGACGGTGTTCATACACACAATTTACATAGAAAGTGACTACTTCCTGCTTGCTAAATACATTTCTAACAAAGCTGGGCCAACACACTATCACTTGTTAATAACTTGCATATTACATTTCAACATATTCATAAATTTTTATGTCCTAATGAGCATCAGGGCAAACTAAAATGACTCAGTGCAAGTACCCTCATGTTGAAATGCAAACTGACACTCAGTGCAACTGGCTGGTTCTTACCAGGAACACATCACACAGCCTGGCTCTCATGTCTAGCTAGTGCCATATTTGGTACTTTCAAACACTCCTTTACGGAAGAAGGCAGAGAACTCGAGCAGGGCCAGCTTCGTGGGGTTGTCCCGACATGAATAAAGAGGACAACTGTCTATGTTTGAACACACCTCTAGCAGCCTTTTTAAATAATCTTCTAACTGCTTCCTTCGTTGCCGAGCAAGCGATTCTGAATTCTTAGTAAAGAAACGCCTTGGAGGAAAAGCAAGAGCACCAACCTATAACAACAATAACAAAAAGTTTGTAACAGTGCACTACATTTACACATTGTAACCCGTATCTGTGTCTGATGATCGTCCTGAGAACACTCTGTCTGATAAGTCATATAGGATTTAATATTTACCAAAACACATTTAACAGAAATTTTTTGAAAATAAGAACATATCAAAGAAACTAAAATTAAGACTAAAGAATACAATAATAGACAAAACGTTAACATATGCATCAGAAACCTGGATACTAACAAAGACAGATAGGAAGCAAATGAACATTTTTGAAAGGAAAGTGTATAGAAGAATTTTAGGCCCAGTATATGACAATGAAAAAGAATATTGGAGGATACTAGCCAATAAAGAAATGTATGCAATTGTTGAAAAGCCTACTATAACACAGACAATAAGGTTAAATAGATTACGTTGGTTTGGGCATGTACAGAGAATGGAAGAAAATAGAATTCCCAACAGAGTATTATATATGAATTTTGAACAACTAGATTGAGAGGTAGACCAAGAAACAGATGGCAAGATGAAGTGCGGGATGATGGAAAAATAGTTGGTGGAGAAGGGTGGCAGGAGAAAGTACATAACAGAGAGGAATGGAAGAAGCTCCTGAGAACGGCAAGGAATCGTCGCATTCTGCACATGCCAGTGGAATGAATGAATGGATGAATTAATTAATTAATTAATTATATACGAAAAACATATTTAATGTCTTGGCTGTCAAATCTGAATGACAAACTTTGGTACAGGTTCTACACATCCTATATTCATTACTAAAAGCAGCAGAAAGATGGATTAATGTGCAAAAATACAGGCCATTATAAAACACTGCAAGATGTCTGTAACAATTTACAGCATATCTAACCACCTCAGAGGAGCAGACCTTCTCGAGTAACCACTACTGCCTCAGCTCATCAGGTAATTCCTCACAATTTATGGAACCCGAAGGTTCGCTATGATGTTCACAACATCTGCCACTGGTATCCTGAACCAGAGGAATCTAGTACACACCCTCACATCTCTACTTCTGTATCCCTTTTAACAGAATTGTCCCATATATGACTAGGTCTAACATGTGGTCTCTTTCCTTCAGGTTTCCCCACCAAAATCCTAACGGATTTTTCTTCTCCATACACTCTGCATGCCCCAATCATCTCCTCCTCCATTCAATTACCTGAATAATATTTGGTAAATAGTACAAATCATGAAGCTCCTAATTATGCAGTTCTCTCCAGTCTCCTGTCACTTCCTCCCTCCTAGGCCCAAAAGTCTTCGCCGACACTATATTCTCAAACACCCTCAACCAGTTTTCTTCCCTTAGTGAAAGAGACCAAGTTTCACACTGCTATATAACATCAGGCAAAATTACCATTCAATATACTTTAATCATTATATTTTTAGAAAGAAAAATGGAACAAAAAAGACTCTTGACCAAACAGTACTGTGCAACACCTGAATTCAATATGCTGTTAATTTCTTCATGAAAGTAATTTGCACTTATTAGGATCATTCCCAAACATCTCAACTCCGTAAAACAAACCAACTTGCGGATACTGCAATGGCTGTGACTCTAACAGCTGCAAGCGTTAGGGACATACTGCCACCTTTATGGTCAGAATTTCAGAACAACATTTTTGCCTCAGAATAAACAAGAATAAATTTTAATTAGAGGCTGTCCTCAAACAATGTTACACCAAATCACAATGTTTCGCTTTAACAATGATGAATCCTACTGACCAAAGTTCAATAAATGCCCCAACTGTGATTAACGTTGCATTTTCTGGTAGATGGCATGATATTAAACAGGCAGCTACCGGATATTTAAACCAATTCTTATGAAAACAACCCACTCTTTGTTGTTTCACTCTATGCTGCAATTCTCAGAAATGTACTCTAAAAATTAAACAAGGACTTACTGTGTATACAAACAATGCTCTAAAAGCAAATGAGTTTCAGTCAGAAAATTTTCTCACCAAGATCATTCCATTCACCATTTTCATCAGTTTTAATGGCCAACATTACTTTATACACAAACAACACTATGACACCACACAATATAATGGTAAAACTGTAGAAGATATCAAACACGTAAAATAGCTAATTCTAACTAAGCACTCACCTGCGGACCATACTTTTCCTTCATGTTCATGTGCAACTCTCGAAAGCGCTTATAGCGACGCAGGAGAGACCAACATTCCCCACCCATATTTATACGAACTTCATACTCATAGTGGGTGCATGAACCAGTTCCACGCAGCATGTACCTTGGGATCTTCACCCACTGAATCTCCAAATTACTGCTCGATGGTGATGCAAGACCCAGACTCACACTTGAGGTACCCTCCATGACTTCATTCTGTAACAAGTAGAGGTCTGACACATTTGCAATGCTATCAAATCACGTTGGGCTGCATGCAGAAGTTACAAGCTCCTGAAGTATGGTCAAACCATGAAGTTTTCTCTCTTTCAGGATGTCAGACACTGCTCTTTGGTAGATGGGTACCAACATTTCAGAGAAAGAGTTACTGCCACATGCTGCTTAAAATAGTAACTACCGTATTTAACCAAATATAAGAAGCTATACACACAATGCCCTCTTCACAATCCTCAATACCTACACATAGCACATAAAGAATGTCCTGAAGTCGCTGTACTGAGGCTACACTCACTACTGTATTAACAACCAACCACCAACAAAAAGTAACAATTAAGAACTACTGATATTGTTCCAACTGTTATCCACCATGTTCAATTTCACAACTCACTAGCAATGAATCACAAAGTGGTTCAGTATGTTTTTTGGTTGCACTTAACTTGTTAAATTCAACACAGACTTGTCCCCTCATCTGCAAAACAAAAGTAAGTTTCACAACCTACATGGAAAAATTGCATGGGGTAAACCAAAGAGACCTTGATGGGCACTCTACAGATCCACAAGGACCAATCAACATCAGAAGTTCCTGTGCAAAATTCCAGAAGAGCACAGCTCTCATCAGAAATTTTGTCACTGCAAAAAGCCCAAACGGGAGTGGATCTCAATCTTGCTGCTAGGCCACACTTCTCAGTTCATTGCACTGCGCAGTCTCCAGCACCACTGCACTTGGTAAAGTTCCAGGTGACCGCAGTTCCAGTGCATTCGATAAAGGCCCAATCACACTTTCTGATCAAGCACCTGCCCAGACCGTCATTCCTTGAACACTAAGCCCCTTTTCTATCACTTTGTGTGGGTTTTAATCCCTCTAATGAACACAAATGTGTTGACTTACTCTTCCACTTGTCTCACCATTGCCTCACATGTCTGTAAGATCTCCTTTATACACCCGGGATCAGTCTTGTGAATAATCACAAATCACTGGCAGAATTCCATCCTTCAAGGTCATCATCATTCAGAGCACGCAACAAGTGGGATCAGTATGGTTTGACAGAATATTCAGTGTATGCTACTTCAGGCCATCTGCAGTTCTCTTGCAGCTATCATTAATGACTCTGTTATGACTACAAACAAAAACCTGCACTACAGTTTGCTTTCGATGTATCCCACCTTGGCCCATCACTTCTTGTTAAGTCTGCAGCACTTATCACATTCTTCAAATCATGCACTGAGGTTCTGGAATTTTTGCCTGGCTGGTTGGATGCACACCTGGAAACTTCTCACTACATAATGCAATTACCTGTGGAGACTTACTATTTTTTTCCCATAGGCTCGCAACAGAAAATGTCACCACTCTTCTGCAAATTTTCTAATCACATTTAAATGATATGAAGACAAGAACTGCGTATAAAAAGCAAAGACATAACAGTGTATACAAACAAGAGCTAACACAACCACAGTGTTGCTAATGGTGGCAAATAAAAACCTGGACACATGTGAATATAATTACAGTTACATGAGAAAACATCTCCAAACTTCTGCAAATTTTCTATTCATATTTAAATGATATGAAGACAAGAATTGTGTACCCAAAGCAATGACGTAACAGTGTATACAAACAAGAGCTGGCTCAACCACAGTGTCGCCAACTGTTGCAAATAAAAACCTGGACACAAGTGAATATAATTACAGTTATGAACTGCACTACCCCAGCAAAGCAACTTTCAGGACACTTTTTATTTAAGTTTCTACATGTTCAGAAGGCAACCCACAATGTTTCAACTGATGACGTGGGAAAAAAATTCTTGCATTGCATTCAGGTAAACATGTTACATATCACACTACAGAGCATCACATTCCAAATGAAAGCAAACTTCATGGTCCCCAGTATGGTAATGCTAATGCTGTCCCTTCACACACCATGAAAGCCATACAGGGGGCAGAAGAGGTACAGCTCCACTCATTCTTAACCTTGGCACTAGACAGATGTAAGTGGTTAGCTTTACTTCCCAGCCTCTTGACCCCCAGGGAATGAGTCCCAGCACCCAATGAATAGGAAGCAAGGTAGGTGGACCCCAGAGCTAGTTTGGACTTTCTGGAGAAGATAAAAATCTCTTACTTCTGCTGGGATTTGAACTGTGGATATCCGGCCTGTAGTCTAGTTACATAAATAACCTCACTATCCCAAGTCACCACTATGATAAGTTGAAAAGTGTTCTATCATTCTGTTTACTTCACGAAACTTGGCTTGCTGTACAGGATGACAAATGGTGTGCTAAACTGTAGCCTTTAACAATTTACAGCACTACTTGAGCAACTGAATAGACAAAGATAGGAAAAGAACAGGAAACAGCAGGCCAGAGACCAATATTTGAACACAGCAAACACTGAGAACTGTGCCCTTCTGGGTTATTACGAACCTAGTAGTGGTAATTCCTGACTGATGTTTCGAGAAAAGAAATCACCACTACTTGCTGCGTAATAACTCACAGGAGCACAGTTCTCATCTACTTCATGGCAGAAGCCTAAAATCATGCACAGGAAACACTGCTCAAGCCTTAAAACAGAGACATCACAATATGGTAGCCTGGCCATATACACAAACTAGGTGGCCAACTAGCACATAAAGAGGGGCATCTGGTTCAAGGAATGGGCAAATCAAATAATTATGCTTCAGATAAAAAGGAGGAGGAGGAAGAGGAGGTGAAGGAGGAGGCAGAGGGGGGAGGAGGAGGAGTGACTTCATCACTAAAGCTTATCTATGAGTTAATACAAATCTTTAACACTTACAGAAAGAGAATGACAGAAGACAGAACTCCCTGGTGACATCAGTCCTTCCCTGTCAGCAGAAAAATTGTGCATCAGACAGCAGTATAGTGATGCACAGTGCCATAACACTGACATGTAAGACAGAACTTACAGCACACAGTAGTAAGACTCAAATAAAATATAATTCATGATGCACTTTCAGTTTCGACTACATTACATGACAATCCTATATGATGAGCCTTAACCTGCAACACAGTTAAAGATGCAATAAAGCAAAGGTATACATGTTCTTAAATAACTGAGACGCATGCAAGATAAAACAGTAGACATTAATATTAAATAGTGTACAAAGAACTGGACAGCCAGAACCAGAGACTAGTAACAGACTGTAACAGCTGAAAACCACTACATGCAATACACAAGACAACGTAAAGCAAGACGCACCTTTAATTATTTAGGCAGGGGGCATACAGTATTTTCATGCTGCAGTCAAGCTGTTAGTTTCTTATTCATTAAAATTGGCACTGTAAGTGCAACCCATTGGTTTTGGTATTTCAGATGCTGTTGTACCTTTCATGCCAAGAGAACAACTGATGACTGTTACAGAATAATTTCGACAAGCTCCGATGGCAATAATCTGACTTACACGAGCAGTCAGCATAAAAACAATGAAACAAGAAACATGACATAAGGCACACAGTTACTGCAGATGATGTTAAATTGACCTTATTCACCTACACGTGGCATGCAGAAAGGCACTCCCCACCTCCAAAGAATGTGACCCCCACACAATGCAGATTACAAATCACGAAACACGTCTTGCTTTATATATATATCAATAAATGTGATTAGATTAAAGGACGTGCATTATATGTCCCTTGCAGTGTGACCACCTTGATCATTACACATTATCTTTCTAATATTTAGCCTTCAAGCACCCTCCACTTCAAAGGAAGCACTGGAATTAGGTACATGAAATGATCTGGTTCCCCAGTTGACAAAACTTTAAGTCAGGTAAGACCTAAGTTACATGGGGTATGCAACTGTTGTTTCTTTGTCATGACACGAGACAAACACGAGACATCACTGCATTTGTTTAGAATTCAATGAAAACAGGTCTGTGGCATTCTTGTAATGCTGTCCTGAAAGGTGACATCAAAGTTTCACTCTTTACTGTTCTTATGCATTTACCCATATGCCAGCAACACAACTGAGTGTGAACAACTGCAGACATGCTGCCAAGATATGTACAAAACATAATGTGCTGTCTAAAATGTGGAAAAACACATTTAAAACACTATTTTCTGGTGTTCTGTTTGAAATCACCTGCTTTCATAAACTAAATAAACCAACCACAACAACTAAACCAAGCCAAACCAACCAACCAACCAACCAAACTCCATCAAGCAGTCCTTCTTCAAAAGCTGGTTGTTCCACAGCTAGTCAAGAAATTCCCATTTCATGCAACCCAAACGTTCATTCCTGTAGTTTAAACAGCCTTCCATCCGTCCCTAATTTGAGCCACATTAATGCATTCCACAACCTCTCATCCTAGTTCTGTTAAGATTGATATTAATATGATCCTTCCAACTGCATCTAGGTCTTCCAAGCAGTTTCTTTCCTTCAGGTTTCCCCACCAAAACCCTGAAAGCATTCTATCCTGCCCTATATGTACCACATGACCTACCTACATCAGGCATAAGCTTTACACTCTTCATAACTCACCTACAAAGTAAGAGAATAAACGTGCCAGAATGGCTATGCTCTGTGTAAATTTCCCTGCTTGTTTGATACCATAATTAGTGATATAACTGGCTGTACTACACACTCCAATTTCCACGTGTGGTACGTACTGCATTATCCTCTGTCTATGCCGATGTTCCAGAGCCTGCTTGCACGCTGGACTTTCCCCATCACTATGGAACTCCTGGTTATCCAGCTTCAGTGTGTCTCCTAGTAGGTCTGACAAGCTGCAGCAGTCAAGCAGCAAAATACAACCTTTAGATTTTGTAACGATATTAACCATCTGAAACTGCTGTATCAGCTGAAGCACTAGCTCAAGTTGCTGCCTTGACTTTTTTTACCCTACAAAATAAAAGACTTTTTTTTTTTTTAACAAAATATGAGACAACAAGTGCCATATCCCCATGACTGCTAAAACAGCAATGTATAATTAACACAATCTGTAGACATTGGTTTCTGTAGAAACCAATTCATATGTTTTCTGAAACATTTCAAAACAACTTCAACTTACATAAGAATTCCCTGTACTTCTACATGATTATCACGATGGTACCTCACACTTCCAATCCTCTACGTAATGCTCGAAGTCTATCATACTGTGTTAAGAAATATCAAAAACACAATAAAAGTTAATAACACAGTATGTTTCAGGGAACAAACCTGTCCCCAGAATGTACTGTTTCATTAGTTACAAATCTTATATGCATTAACTTTTAACATAAAATAACTGACTAAGTCCATGAAGTAGGGCATTCCGTGTAAGAATCTCCTGGTCATCCATCACCTTTAATGATGAACCTTTTCACCAAACTTAATGAATGGTGACCACACTTTAATTCAGAGATAGTGGTTTATCATCTGGCAATAGGGGATTTAAAATCCCCCATTTCTGCTGTGTTGGCAGGCATATTTTAACTTGCAGATAATGGTGTCAGCAATGAAAAATCAATCCTGGCAAGCTGAATCATGCTGGATTAATGGCAAGTTAAAATTAAATTATGTCAGGGTGGCTATGCATTTAGTAATAGTCTTACACCTGTTCTAACCATACTACATTATCTTGGCTTGAGACATCTCATTGTGCATGTACCATCTGAGATAGACAAAATGGCATTTCAGTGTTAAACCTGACTCCTTTCATTAACATAAGATACAAAGCAACTCAGCTACATGTTTCAGATCAAAATAGAAGCCAACATCAGGTTAACTAAAATACATGAAGAGGAAACAATCACTACATTACACTACTGTGGCTATTGCTTCCCTCCACCCTGTGTATGCACACAAGCATGCACACACACACATATATATTGTAACCGGCCTCATAATGATTTCTATTTTAAGCTGAAACATGTCGCCAAATTTGTCATCATCTTACATAAATAAAAGGTGTAACATTAAGACTGATATGCCACCTTGACTATCCCATGTATTAATATCTCCTCTTTCTACCAGTTTTGCACTCAACGTCTCCTGCTATGTGTTGGTTATGTATGTAAAATTTGTTTCTATGAAGAATTCAACCTCAAGAATAAACAAACACTGACCCATCATCAGCAGATGTTGACACGTCATCCGACTCTTCGCTGTTGCACCGCACTGGACTCCGTGCCTGCAGAGGTCTCAGGTGGTGCTGCTCCAGGGCCAATTCCAGCCGAACATACTGACGGTGGAGCTCCTGAAGAACCTGAAATGTGAAGAGTACATATTTCACAAGAATGGCCATTCTTGGAATTCTCAAGTCACATGGGGTCAGGACAGAACTATCCCCATTCCCCTGCTGTTACTAGACAGATTCCCTCAAACCTTCAACCCCATAGCTTCAGCACTCACTTCAACCAATTCAGACATCCTGAAGACGGAGACGGTAAGTTCATCTGAAATGTCAGACTATTTAAGCACTAGACAGCATAAAAACCCACACTTGCATAATAAATTTACATTACCTAAACATGACACTAGCAACAAAAAACATGAAGGACTGACATCCATGTGTGACAGGAGGCTGCAGCACTATAAGTTACACTGCTAATGGGCACATTTTTAATCAATCACGAAATTAAAACCAACTGTGTACACAAAGGTTACAACTACCCAACTGCCGTTATTATGTCACTAACACGTTCTGGGTCCATCTGGCCCATTATCAAGGACAGTATGAAACACGGGGAAGCACCTATGGTATATGTGTATAGCACTGTGTCAATGGTATACACAAGAACATTAAATTCAGACAAAGGTAATGAATTCATGGTAAAAAACTGTGTGCATATTATATCATCAACAAAGCACTACTGAAATGACTGCTGTTGCCAAAGTAGAGCTTGAATAAATACAGTAGAACCTCGATTTATCGTTTTTCAAGGGGTTGGAGAAAACAAACGATGAATGCGGGAAAACGATTAATCCGGGAAACCACTTTTTTTAAACAAAAAAAGTCGTACATTGTCTTTTGCTTCTTGGCAGAATTTTGCCTCAATT
>Ga0123357_10014384_pt1 | contig 10326 bp, 8 predicted proteins | sample TergutEmb28metaG_FD_89873 | JGI IMG/M metagenome (GOLD analysis project Ga0123357, IMG submission 89873) | Embiratermes neotenicus P4 segment gut microbial communities from Petit-Saut dam, French Guiana - Emb289 P4 | ecosystem: Host-associated > Arthropoda: Insects > Digestive system > Gut ... | reverse complement strand
TCCTCGTTATGCAATCTCCTCCATTCCCCCGTTACCTTGTCCCTCCTAGGTCCAAATATTTTCCTCAACACCCTGTTCTCAAACACCCTCAGCTTCCTTTCCTCCCGCAGTGTCAACGACCAAATAATGCCTTACCGTACTCAATAAACAAGCAGACTGAAAAGCACTGCGCTCTTCTGAGATGCGACTTCACGTAGTCTGGTTGACAGCCACAGACTTTTCAAAGGAACATTTGCCTCCAGCTTAAGGATACCTTCTTCTAATCCGAATATAGAGACAGTAGGTTCTTCCGAAAAGATACAAAGAGCATAAACATAAGCAATTGGAAGAAAGTAGCACAGAATAGAGATGGCTGGAAGAAAGTGGTTGAGCAAGCCAGAACGTTATATAGGTTGTAGCGCTTTGGAAGAAGAAGGTTCTTCCGAAACGTCAGTATCCACTGATCGTACTATACGGCGTCACAAACTAGATGACTGCTGATCCCAGACAGCAGAAGGATACAAATCACAACGCCCCCTATTTCTCGTGCCACAGAATGGTCCAGAATAAAGCCGTGTAGAAAATCAAATCACAACGAGAAAATTGGACACCTAAGAGCAAGAGAAAAGTTGGATTTGGAGGTAAGTCGTTGGGAAAATGTGCGCCGAGTCGAATTCGCTCAGGTTGCGCCAGTGTTCCGACCTTTGCTGTGCTCCACAGCGACAGTGAATTTTCGTATCGATTGATAATAATGTAGTTCAAATTGGACCTGCTTTGTGGAGCCAGAAAACTGTCCGCATGAATGTATTGCATTGAAAACGTTAAAAATGAGGCCTATAAAGCACTCGTATCACACAAAGAATGGTAAGGCAGCGAATGATTACGGTAAAAGCTGATATTGAATACTCGTAGATCTGGAATACAAGACTTGGTGGGATGTTTTAATATCAATGAATCTTGCTGGTATTTTGAGGAATTGGTTATTAAATAACATTGTTTGTAAAACTATATATATATATATATGGGTAATGCAAGAAAACCTGGTGTTGGTCGACAGGCTTCTACAACATATGGCTCAAAAACTACATATATTACAACAAATACATCTTCAATATTCCAACCAAATGCACATTTATAAATTTGACATTCTGAGGAGCGTGCATCGTAATATATTCTTATAATAAAACCAACGAGAAGCACTAATTTCTCAAATTTATTTTTGGAATAGAACTCTACATGTTTCGGGCAGTTCCTCTGTCCATCATCATGAGTCTAGCATTGTACACACAACAATAGGTATAGGTCATACAGGTTATGCTGACTGCTTGCTAGCGGGATCAGGATCCTGATCCTGATCCCGCTAGCAAGCAGTCAGCATAACCTGTATGTATTGCTGTGTGTACAGTGCTAGACTCCTGATGATGAACAGAGATACTGTCCGAAACATGTGGAGTCCTATTCCAAAAATAAATTTAAGAAATTAGTGCTCCTCGTTGGTTTTATTATAAGAGCACATTTATATTAATGCATGTTTCTATTTGTTATCACATCTCTCCTACATGTTTCGGTGTGTTATATATACCATTTTCAGGGAGAATCTCGTATTACCTGCACCAAGCCATCTACGTTGTACGTGCTGTTTTGTACGTTACGTAGTTATTATATTGCTCATTTGTGACAAGAGTGTCACAACTCAAAATCTGTGATTTTTAGGAGAAACTTTTAAAGGTTTTGAAGTGCTATAATTTTCTATGAGTGCAACGACGACACAACTGCTCTCCAGCAGCGAGTTTTGTAAACTGCGTTATGACACTATACCTGTTAAAACCGCATCTGCAAACGTTTCTTTCTATACCAATAACTCAAAAATGCCAAATTTTGAGTTGTGGCACTCTTGTCGCAAATGAGCTATATGACATTGCAACTAAACATACGCATACAAATGAGCTGTACCGTCAAGGTAATAACGTCAGTCGAAAGAACTTAAAAATTTAGGTTAGGAAGTTTTAGATCGCCTCTAATGGCACCATGTTCAAACCTGGTGTCATGAAAATTTATCACTCGTTATTACGAGGGCGACAGAAGCATGGAGGGACCCGCAAACATGACGTAGATCAAGAGCCTATCTTTCCTTGTAAAGTAGGTAAAGAAGACGAAAGGTACAAAATACAGGTAAAGGAATTGTTTAGTTGTATACACAGGAAGACAATAAACGACATCAAGTTGCACGCAGGAGCCAAAGGTTGTGAAAATACGAGTCAAGTCTTCTGGGATATGATGCCGTATGGACTGGTAAATGACCACCGGTTTCGGAGTACCTTGCTGTCTCCATATTCAGGATAGTCCATTCTTCTCAGACACCACTGCATATGTAGACAGAAGGCACTTCCGAAACGTCCAAATTTATTCACTAAACTACAAAGAAATATATCCCAAAAAAAACTTGAATCGACATCAATACCCCAGTGGGGAAAGTCTCATATTACAGTATACAACCCGCAATAAGTACAAAAAACATAGAGAAAGCAAAGATACCAGGAAGAGAATTTTACGACACATAAAGACATAAACCCGCTCGACCTGTGAACAGAAGAACAGTGTCCACACTGTATAACTGTCCAACAAGATGCGACTGTATTCAGTTTATTACATATCTGTAGACAGCTGTACATGTTTCGGGTGTCAACACCCGAAACATGTACAGCTGTCTACAGATGTGTAATAAACTGAATACAGTCGCATCTTGCTGGACAATTATTCAATTTGATTCATGATGCACGGACCCATGAATATAAATAACAGTGCCCACATTACGGATATCAAGGTACAAAACTATCATAGTTATCGATAAACTGCCGCAGTTTCGTCAACTGCATACTGCAGGTGGTTTGTTCGGTATCTGAACAGCAAAACTACTGGCAGGGAAATCGCAGGACTTAATTACATGCATTGCAACAGAACACTAGGTATTCGCGACTTATTAAAGGAACGTTAAGTGTCCCGGTGCTTAACCTTTTGGCGCCGGAATTATTTTTTGAAATTTTAGCACACCTGTATATAAAATATGAATAAAACAGGAAACAAATATGTTAGAATTATGAAACTAAATGCATTTTGAAGAGAAAAAACGGAGAGTAGATACCATGTTTAAAATATTCAGTACCTATATTTGTTGAATAAATATATAAAATGAAACGTTTAGAGGTTAGCGGTACGGTACGACCACTATAGTGGTCGTTAGGCGTCAAAGGGTTGATTTAGCATTAAGCCATAAAGAAGTATGTACGAATACGGCATAGTTCCATGCCAGCTTAACCTTTAAAGCACTGTGGTAACTATATTTACCACCGACAGAGATGTTTTCAAATTATTCTCAGAACAAAAAGCATTTTGTCACTCAATACCGGTAGCCGAATGATCATGGTATCAGAAAGGCAATGTGTGTTCTTATGCAGAAACTAATTTCTTAAAGAAAACAAGAGGGCATTGCAATAATCACAAATTGTTTATTAAAGACACGGTGGTCACATAACCGATTTTGTACTAAAGCCATCATGGGGCAGAATACAATACCAAATGTACAAAACAGGTCAGTTATAACAAAACCTCCTGATATATGAGAAATTTTGTGATCCCACTGTTTCTTTACATTGTGCGTACAAAGGTAAAGTTCACCCTACAACCTGCCACACAGGCACAGATTAGGAGTGGAGGTACAGATCCACTGTTTCTTTAACCTAGGAGCTAAATGGGGGTGGGTGACATAGTGTGTATTCGTACACAATGTTAAAAACATTGTGTTGGCCAAAATAACGCCTAATATAAAATTCTGTATTATACACTAGATGACCCAAATACAGTCTGAAATGGGATATGTCATTCAGATTACTTAATAATTATTATTACTTATCTCTATTTTGAAATGTTATTTAATATAATAAGTTTTGGTGAATTTGAAAGGGTTAGCCCCGGAAGTAGTTAGGGGTGAGTGCCAGTTAAGCCCTGGCCGTTTAACACCCAGGGAAACACCCATTGGAGCCCAAAGGATGAAAGGACTGGTGAAACACGCAGCCGAAGACAGTTGTCACTCAGATAAAAAAAAACTGTGCTTGCTGGGAATCGAACATCAATTCGTCGGTCGTCCAGCCCGTAGCCCAGTCACTATAATGACTTAGCTATCCAGGTTCCCGGGGTTATTAAAATCACAAGAAACAATTATTTATCTTTTTCACATTCTACTGAGTTCTGGAAAGAATGTATGAGGACTATGTTTGTGTAGATCCTTCAGTCTGGATTTTTTGACCAGCAAGAAAGCTACCCGACTGTGCGCCTTTGTAGTGTGACTCAAGGGCAGCCATGACCCTAACGTTATTACATGTCCCTACAAGCATACCCGCACGTTTGCTCAAGGATCTCTCACATCAACAGGCGGCGAATTAGAGGCACGAAGGCATAAAGGTCTTCTTTTTCAAAATATTTAAATACAGTTAAACCCCCTACACAGGGCCACTGTGTGCCGAAATGTGTGGCGCTATATCAAGGATCGCAGTAAATCAAAATGGTGTACAGTAAGAAATTTCTGTTCACAGACTTTCATGGGCACTAAGTGAGAGTGACGCTAAGTCGGGGGCGCTATATCGAGTTTTGACTGTATTTCTAAAATCCTAACTCCAAAAACAATTACATACAGCGAGTAAAATTTAAGCTTTCCATGGCTGGTTATAAAGTGTATTCGAGAACACAGTCTTCAAGACTTCCCCAGTTCTTCAATTTCCTGAAACATATTTTATAACAAACTGCCACTATTCCAACACAATTCTTCCCACCTCTGAATTAATAATCATCTTCATAAACTTTTTGATAATACGAAGGTTTGTAGGTGATTAGGCGTATGTAACATACAGTAAACCATTTCCATTGTTTAAGTTTATTATGGTTCTAGCATTTTCTATGGTGTCATCATTTGTGAACAAGAAATTTCCTTCTGGCTGCCAAATTTGTTACTTTTTGGCCGTTTGCGCAGAGTTTTCTGTTTTAAGATGTATCCTAATGGGTAACACCCTCAGCGCAGGCAGTCGCCCAACACAACGTCCTCTTAGAAGTTCGTGAGAGAGGGAAGGCACAGCATAAAACGTCTCAGCATAATACCAGACGTGTTCTTTGCTCGTCCACGAGGCAAAATCTTTTCTTGTCCCTGCACTTTTCACTCCCGTTTACCACTGGAATAAAACTGATGAACAATCTTAACTGCAGAAGCAGTCATTCCTTTATTACAAGGATTCGTATCCCAGAAAGGTCCAGGACAACCGAGTAACTCAAAACAAGGTTGTCGGACTTCATTAGAGCCGGGAGAACAACAGGAAATAATGGCCCAAACACAGTGTGAAGGATCCTTTACTGTCGGATGCGGCTTGCTGGTAGTGCAATCTGGCACATCGTTTGCTGTCTTCCTTGCAGGAAAACTGCTTCCTCCTGCGACAAGTTTGATGTAAGGATCGCTCTTCTGAACATCTGTGTCTTCAACAAATGTCACTGAGTCGCCTCCTCGAACTGAAAGCTCTTTCCTTTGTCGACACGGATTCAGCGCATATTTTACCTGCATCTGTGCGGATGGATCTTCAATGTTCTGGCTTTGATTCAAGACAAGAGGCTCGCCCTGATACATGGCGTTCGGTTGCCTGCCGACGACAGGCTCGTCCCGAGTCACAATGCCACCCTGATTATCACGAATATGATTGTCTCGAGTCATTAAGTGGTTTTGATTGTCGACAATGGGCCTTTCTTGAACGATGACTGTGTTGTGTCCTGACAGAACAAGTTCCGATGACGTTCTTTGCGGATCTAAACTGAGTCGAATGTACTGAGTACGCTGAAGGAATGGCTTCATATAATAGCCGGCACTAGCGTTCAGCGTTGTGGTCACATGGCACAGCCACACTATCAGCAAAAGGATGAACGTACACGTAGAAGTGACGGTCATCATGACGTTTACTGCAACATAAGAACAAATACAGAATTTTCTTTACATGACGGTGTGGGAACAAGCGGTACCGCTGGACTAGCCTACCCTGCTCGCTCTTACAAGCAGGTATCGCAACGTCATCATGTGGAAACCCCGTACAGTACAAATGAAATAATACGACTGCATTCGAATGGCTCAGGATTGGGTCTGATGGTCTGTAGTCAAGACGGTATTAAATTTTAGAGGCCCGCTTGAGATCCACAAGAGGCGGGGAAAATTGACAGGTGGCAGACTACTAGTTTCTTCTAGGACCTAAGCGACAGGAAATAACTGATGGTCGAGAGAAAACTGCGTAATAAGCAGCACAGTTTGTTCTCTTTACCAAATACAGTATAATTAGGACGAAAGAATCACTGAAGATGAAACTGGCGTGACACATAGTAGCAACTATGGGGGGAGGAGGGGGGGGGCATAAACACATCTGTATAAACAAATTTAGCTGGAGGAAACTTCGGAATGAAAATTAAATTATAATATTAAAATTAATCTCATAAATAGGGTGTAAAGATATGGAGAGACTAAACGCACTACCATAAAGTCAAAGTGTGGATTCCTGAATACGGTAAAAACTTTCCCATCCCGTAAAAGTATGGTATCATAAAACTAGATAAGCCACTATCATACACTCCACGCAGTACGTCAGCTATTATATTTATATACTTTTTATCGTTTCAATGTTATTCTTTTAAAACCGCACTATAAAATCTTTCTACATTTTCACATAGTAAATACAGTGCTCAACATCGTACTCTATCCCTTCCCATTTTTGCTGTTTCATCGTGTGACATGGGGTTTAGGAACTGTCGGCTCTGCAGAGACCGAAATGCAGAACCATGTTAAAAACAAAAACAAAACAAAACAAAAAATAATCTTGAAAGACGTGTATGTCCAACAATTTAAATTTTTTCGTTTACTTTCTTGCAGTTTATACCGTGAGTGTGAAATGTGAGTGACTGGTGAGTCTCTTCCATGTCACTACAACTGAGAAAGAAAATCAAAACTATTCTGAAATGTGTTGCAGCTGGCATTTCCTGAATTTACGCAGCTATGAATTGCATTTTGTACAATTTTACAGAATTTTCTACCCTACTGAATGCTACGTTAATAACTACGTTTATATAAAAACCAACAGAGAAAGAGTTGAACCAAAACAAAGCTTGTAATGCAGAGCAGTACGAATGCTAGTTACAATCAAAGACTAAAGGAGCAGTGATTTATAACTACACGGTCAGAGAGTCATTAATTTCATCTTGATTTTTTTGGTAACAATTTGTTCCTAAGCTGTTCACGTCACAGATAAGTGCCTGTTGAATCTTTTCGAAAGTTCTTCGTGACTAAAAACGTTTTCGCAACTTACTCGTGTACAAATTATTTCTCATTTCCAGTTTTTTCAATACAACAAAAAAGCGACGAAAATGTTTCCCCCAAATGATGTTTTCATTTGCTTCCCGCACCTAACAGCCCAGACTGTAAGAGTGGATTCTAAAAACTGTACTTGCAACGCAAGGCGTTCCATTACGGGCTTAAAAAATGAAAGTATGCAAGTGTGGTCATTATTACACTAAAACCGACAAAGTATAATATTTAACATAAAACAAAACAGTATTAGCGTTAGTCCCTACATGTTTCGGTCAATCCTGACTTTTCTTAGGTTAAAAATATTTACATCCTGAGAGGTACAGACTCACTGACACTGCCGGTTATAGTTAGGTGTAACTTTCTTCACATTGATTAAGACATTTACGTGAAATAACGGATTTTCTTGACGTTTTCTCCTGTGGCACAACAGCCCAAACTGGGCCTAGGCCGCCTCATTGTTGAGGTTTCTTGATTACACACAATTAGAGACACACACCCACAAAACTGCTCTGAACGAGTGACCAGCTCGTCGCAGAGGCCGCTAGCTACACAACAAATGCAAGGGACGAACTTCAATGCCCTCGGCGGGATTCGAACTTGCGACGCCAGCAAAAAAGCGACCGCAGCTCTACGCCTTTCTTTAGGTTAATATCGTAAAACAATTAAATCCTAAACCATCTTGTTCATTTACATATACCTAAACTCCTTAATGTAAGTACCACAAAATGTACATGTGATTTCAAACGTCCAATCGTAACGGTTTGGTTTCAGTGGCAACCAAACAAACCGAAGCCACTGCAGTACACACACACACACACGCGCGCGCGCGTAAGTATAACAAATGCCCCATACATAAATTACTATCTATGGCGCGGCAAAGTCCACTGTGGGTTTGTCAAGCAGCGACCTCTACACACGCAGACGTACAGACTGCTAGCCGGAACCCACGCAGCCTTTGCAGAACTCGGATATTTGAAACAGGACGCGAATGACTGGCAAACATTGCAAATTTGTTTGCACCCAGACGCAGGCAAGCCTGATACATGACATATTACTGCTTGACTGAACGGCAACATTTCGCTTTCTAAATGTTTAAAAAGCTAAGAGGATGAATGATGAACACCGCGAATTCGGCTACAATTTCCCAACCGGCTGATCAGTGCTCTGTGTGTGTGTGTGTGTGTGTGTGTGTGTGTGTATACACACACATATATTATATATACATATACTGCACACACACACATACACACACACATACACACACACACACACACACAGGCGGACCGCCGTATCCGCGGTTGACCGCGGCCCGGAAAAAAAATGGAAAATTAAATAAATAAATGGTTCATAAGTTTAAAAACGCGCGCCAAGCGAGAACGAACCGTAACACGGTGAAATCCAGCAGCCCAAACGCGCCCACTACTTGACTCATCTTCCTTTGTCTCCGTACCTATGCTTCCCCACAAACTTGCCACCATTCTGCTTCTAGCGTTCTCGCTGTTCGAATTAGTTGCCGCTTTATCAGAGTGTTTGTGTTCAGAAAGCAACAAGAAGAATGGAGAAGTCGGTGAATACCCACATTAGGCTAAGATATTTTCTAACAAATAAAATTTTCTTATTACAGGTTATGTACAGGTACGTACGTATGATTTTCATTGTAAAATGTGTAACAGTAACACGTTTTTTCATTCCTTATGCAGCGCTTTGATGGAAAAGCATGATTTTTATTGTTCCGTCATCCCTTGAAACTCTACATCATACCGTACAGTACAGATACTATATTTTCTCATTGCTCTATCGTCTTTTGAGGATTAGGCTAAAACGTCAGAATCCATTACTTTCATACGTACGAGAGAGAGAGAGAGAAAGTACACTGCAAATGTACAATGTAGTGTACAGTACATTTTATTATTACTTTATTTAATGTCGATAATGTCTCACTTTGCGTAATTTATCAATTAAACTTTACCATATCCATGCATGTTACACGAATATCACGTTATATGACGTTACATACAGCGTTCGGTATTATCCGCGGTTTTCCGTACCCGCGGTACGTCTTGGAACGTGTTACCCGCGGATACGGCGATCCACCTATATATACATATACCAGTTTGGGATAAGGCAGGGTAAAAACACTTTTTTGCACCCTCACACGAACCCGAAATTAGGGAAGTGAATAAGACTTCGTTAATCCAACAACGTACACAAAATGAAGAAAAATGGACAGAAAATGTAACGGAGAGAGAGAGAGCTAATGACATGAGTTTTGGAGTATGGAGTGTTAGTTCACGAACCACCCTCGTAAACGAATACAGCGTCAGAGCCATCTGGATATTTATGTACGTACAGAAACAGGGTTATATAAGACGAATACATAAAACTGTAGGAAGAAACAAGATGAATGTTGTAAAACATAATAATACGTTGCTACAGCAACCTAGGCACCAATATTAATATTGTTCTTCCTAGCACGCTCTTCCCATCTTCCTATTTTCCTTGTAAAGGGTCATAAGGGAAAGCGTCTACATATATATATATATATATATATATATATATATATATCCCATTTTCGTCCTTTATCCTGTACCCTGATTCACCCTCTTCCCCAGTCGTGCGTTTATACACTACAGGGACACCTAGAAAAATGATTCCTGTAGACCTGGCAGCAGACGAACATTTCAGTGCCGAGGGCACGGAAAAGGAAAATCCGTAACAGCTGAAGAAGGAAAAGGAAAATTTAGATGGTAAACGTTCAAAGTAATGACGTTACAATGAAATTAAAACGCTACAGCGCAAGAGATATGTACTTACTTACTTATTTACTTACTTACTCCATGGTACAGAGTCCTTCTTGAGAAGCTAACTGGTTTACAGCTAGTCAAGAAATTCCCCGCATTTCACGGAACCCGAAGGTTCATTACCGCACTCACAAGCGTCCGCCACCTGTCTCTATCCTGGGCCAG
>Ga0123357_10014382_pt1 | contig 10326 bp, 4 predicted proteins | sample TergutEmb28metaG_FD_89873 | JGI IMG/M metagenome (GOLD analysis project Ga0123357, IMG submission 89873) | Embiratermes neotenicus P4 segment gut microbial communities from Petit-Saut dam, French Guiana - Emb289 P4 | ecosystem: Host-associated > Arthropoda: Insects > Digestive system > Gut ... | reverse complement strand
ACCGAATGATAGCAAGCATTTCCTGACTTCAATCTGCTCTTAATTTCTTCCGCAATAGAATTTTGATTTGTTAAAGTTGTTCCCAAATATTTAAAATCCTCCACCCTGTCGAAGGTACTATTACCCTTCCACATACACTGTTAAAATTAAAAATTACATTATTTTGGCGTTGTGCTCGGAGAAAAGTTGTCGAATGTTCTTCTTGCAACTCGGCGAAGCCTCCGAAAGGCACACAGAGGCTGCTATAATATACAAGTAAGTCACTTTCTTCGTATCAGTGACCAGGATCTAGTGAAAAGAATAAAAAACTAATTCTACTGAAGCCAACTGAGAAAATGCCCGAATTGGCTGGAAAATAATCTTAGTAATTAACCAACTTAATGCACAAATTATTGTTTTGTAATAAGTTTATTATATGCCTTTACATGTTTCGAGCACAATATGCTCAGCATCAGGAGGTCAAATTGTATTATACAGCATCAGGTATCATCACACCTGTAGGTGGCCGTCCCTTGCACCGGACGACCATCTACAGGTGTGATGATACCAGAGGCTGTATAATACAGTTTGGACCTCCTGATGATGAGCACACAGTGCTCGAAACATGTGGAGGCATATAATAATCTTATTATAAAACAAGAATTTGTGAATTCAGTTGGTTAATTACTAAGATTATACTGAGATGCACGGTCAGCAAAACATCAAAAAAGAAAATTGCTGGAAAATAGTTACCATTTTTAAATCGCACGAACTGGGATGGTACAGTCACTCACACCTTTGAAATCGTTCTGCTTGTACAATGAAGCCTTTATTGCAAATATGCTTCGTGCTGATTTGCATGGAAATATTCAGTGGACAGTATAGATAATCACATAAAATTTTAGTGGCCGAATAATTGGATTTTCTGATTGTCATCTGAGCCCAACTGAATCACGGTTATCACATCTTTCACAATGACATTCTGTTGTAGTGTCAAATAGCCTTAGTTTGTTGCAGTTTTGTTTGCTGGTATAATAAACAGGTGCTTATTCTATAAAGCACCATTCATCTGTTGTCTGTTTGATGTATGGGATCAGAGGAACTGGACGAGCTCCTTCCTCATTTCTTGAGTCGCGAATTGCTGACACGTGTAGGGCGATTGTGCACGAACGTCCTGATGTTGTGTATTTTAGCGTCATGAAACAAAAGTTCCGACGTTTTCTCTACCCACGCTTGTAGGGGAAGTAGTGTTACAGCTACACTTCTTAGCCTTGGCACCAGATGGAGGTGGGCGGCCAGTTTCACAGCCCAGTCGCTTTACCACCGGGAAAGAACTTCGGTCCCCATTCAGTAGGAGGCTGGGTGGGACCTACAGTCGGTCTGGGTGTACAGGAGAAGAGATAAATCTCTTTCACCTGCTGGGATTCTAACCCCTGATCATCCGTCCCATAGTATTGTCTGTATACCGACTGAGCCATCCCGCTCCTTCTGCTTCGTATTGCATATCTAAAATGTTACTAAATGTTTCTGTCAGTTGCAACTAGTATGTGGCTGGTAATCATACCACAAATTCTCTACATGTTTAGGTATTGCCTGCAATCATCTGGCGAATATTGCGTTGCAAGCTACGTCTGCTGCAGTAGCATCGCATGTTTTTCCCTATAAAATATGTTAATAATACATCGGTCATAAAAGTAATAAAATATCTGTCAATGGGATTTCGTTTTTGTGTGACTGCCCTGTTTACTTGTTTATCACGTAATGTAGTCAAATAGGAATCCATTTTTAGGAACGTTCGCAAAATTGCGAAGAGCGTTATTCGTGCATTGCCTCACTTGTTCTTTCTAAGATTGTCTCCACTATTAAGACGCTGTTGGACGTAGTAGTTGGCGTCCTGTGCAGTTACTCCTGTTTGTGTTTGAACGACGTTAGTTGTTTTGTTTGTTGTTGTTGCTCTTTTTGCTGTTATAGATTCATGCTGTGTCTTGTTTTGAATTAGATTAATTTGCTGTTGGATCTAGTAATGTCATCACTCTCGTCTTGTGTAATGGGATGATCGGTTTCACGTTACTCTAACATTAGAAATAAGCAACTCTACAGTACAGAAATCAAACTTTGTCAAAAACGAAATCCTAGGGTCATTTATTTTATTATCCTATCACTAATATTTTATTATATAACCTAGCACAGTTATCATCTTACTGATCCCCCAGACCGGAAATTACGGGAGACAACTTGATGACACGTGTTAGGGGAATGTCAGCTGTTTTTTGTTACTTCTGTTTCACTTATCGCTAGTTATCTGCCTGCGTTTCCTGCGTCACCTGGTGGTGAGAAAGAGAACATCTCATACTGCTGACTGCATCGTCTGTACCGTTCAAATTGCCACACCTGTGTTTTGTTTCTTTTAACAATGCTTCTTTTTTCTTACTGAAACGTCATTGAATGACATGACATGACATGACATGAAAAGTTGCAAGGTATTCATACCAATGTTCTTCCAGCAACTATGAATTAAGCAGCACCATATACATATAGGATTTCTGCCGAAACATCGTGCATTGTATTTTCCAGGTAGAATTTATGCAAGGATAACAGGTCTTAGTACGAAATTATAACGCCTTTTTTTACCGTAATTGCTTCGACCTGTACAGAGAGGTCAGCGTGACTTGTGGAATTAGAGCCGTAGTTCACTCAGCAATGTGACTGCTACAATGGAATGCTGCTGGCAATGTGGAATACTGCCTCATGGGCCAATCTTGTGATGCTATCGCACTGAAGTGCATATTGTAGTCATAAAAAACGAGCAGCGAGTTATACATCATTGTCATATCATTCCCTGGGCAAACTGAAACTCTTAAGACAGCTGAATGTCTGAAGATAACGGGCGTTACGCTTACTCTGAATTTATTTCATCTGCTTTTGAATTTGCTGGCTTGAACCCTCAGCGGTTGAAGTTTTATGATACTTCTTTCTAAAAATAATTTACGATAAGTGACCAGCATTGTTGGGAACTTAACATTTTAATGACATAGGGCGGATAATGTGGCATATTATACAAAAGCAACGTGAATTGAAATGTCACTTTAACCCTTTGACGCCTAACGACGCCTATAGTAGTCGTACCGCGCCGCTAACCTCTAAATTTTGCATTTTATATATTTATTCAACAAATATAGGCACTGAATATTTTAAACATTGTATATACTCTCCGTTTTTTTCTTTTTAAAATGCAGTTTGTTTCATAATTCTAACCTATTTGGTTCCTGTATTATTCACATTTTGTATATAGGTGTGCTAAAATTAAAAAAAATAATTCCGGCGCCAAAAGGTTAACTCATATGAAGTGGCTCTGTCTTTCCATATATTGATTACCGTCGAATGTGACAATGAAATACGCAAATTCGCGTAGAATTTTCACATGTGCCTCGTCTCCCCTGTCTTTACTTTGAGACGTCTTTTAAGAGGAATGATGCAGTGTAATAACAAGAACTAATAACACTCGAGTCGTGTGGGGTTTTACGTCGTTTCGGCTGGTAAATTGTCACGAACGTTTCGGAGGAGGGTAGTAGCACTGTAACTGGAGAAGCCGAAATGCTGGTGACTACTAGTCGACACGGCAGCTTAATTACCGCCGCTATGATAAGCTCCGATCTCGTAAAATGTAATAAAGAAGTTATTTAGTGCATTGTTTGATAGCCAGTGCAACCTTAACAATTACGGGGCAAGTGGAATTAAGGTCAGTAATGACGCTTAGTGTGACACGTTTAACTCACACTTGCTGTTATGCGCCGAGTTTGTCTTCTGTACACACGAGTGAAATTGTTTACTGTAAATCTGATGTTTATTGGACCGTGCATCCTTGTGATAACTGAAGAATAAAAAACCAACTAGATGCCACATGTTATTTTGTTTTACTTCTTATAGGCTCAACATGTTTCAAGCATTACTATGCCCATCATCAGGAACTCGCGACTATGATGTTGTTTACCACATTGGTCGTTTCGTTCTTGGTTTGCTGTATGTTGGAGGTTAGGTGCGGTTAGGCTGGAGTAGTGTCCGGGTTGCAGGCTCAAGTCGTGCTTGAGCCTGCAACCCGGACACTACTCCAGCCTAACTGCACTTAACCTGCAACATGCAGCAAACCAAGAACGAAACGACCAATGTGGTAATCAGCAACATAGTCGCGAGCTCCTGATGATGGGCGTAGTAATGCTTGAAACATGTTGAGCCTATAAGAAGTACAATAAACAACAAGTGGCGTCTACTTGGTTTTTTATTCTTCAGTTGTTTACGGTAAATTCATTGTTTTGCCGTTTTTTTTACCTTTAAGGACGATTAACCAAATTTTGCTGTCATGTTGGTTAAGGAGATAGACCTTACGAGGCGTAATGGTTAAACCAAAATGCGTTTGGGCTCTCGCCACCCGCACTTCTGTACGGGATGGATGGTACTAGTTAATTTCCAGTAGTTTTCGATTGGTAGTACCACTGGAGGTGGGAAGGGAGGCAGAACAATCAAATACAGTGCCGAGTTTATGAATATGTGGAAATTACCTCCATGAACTCCGTAAATTTTTGTTGCGTGGTGCAGCGGCGAAATACCTGTGGATAATACGCCCCAGATTCATGTATTAGATGTTCAGGTGTGTTCGCGCTGTCGCCAGTTCATTCGTTGGCAGAACGCCTCAGCACGCTTTAGTTCGCTGAATGGGATTCGAGAACTGGCCGGGTTACAGCGAAAGGAATAATAAGATCCAATGCTAAGAGGGTTTGACGATGCTGTATGACAAGGGTCAACAAATTTTCGAAAAAGTGGGAGCTGACTCCAGATTTCTAGACGCCTAAACGGTGACATGGAGCAAGTTCCGTACCCATGACCCAGAAATATTAGGCACTACTGAAAATTGAGACGTCTGGGGGGCCTGGAACCGCGGATTTACAGGGTGTGTGTGTGTGTGTGTGTGTGTCTAATTGAGTGTGATCTAGGACACTCAAAAAGAGGCAGTGTAACCCAGATTTGGGCTGTAGCGCCACAACAAAACAAAAATAATTTTAATGTCACTGATTTGACATTCAGAGGACCGTCCATCGTGATATATTCTTATCATAAAAGCCAACAAGATGCACTATTTCTCAACTTTATTTTGGTAAAGAACTCTACATGTTTCGGACAGACTTACTGTCCAGCATCAGGAGTCTCAACACTGTATTCACAGCAATAGGTATCTGTCATACTAGTTATGTTGACTGTCTGCTAGCGAGGTGAGGATGGAACAACTACCTATTGCTGTGAATACAGTATGAAGACTCCTGATGATGGACAGTAAATCTGCCCGAAGCATGCAGAGTTCTTTACCAAATAAAGTTGAGAAATAGTGCATCTAGTTGGCTTTTATTATAAGAATTTTATGTCACTGCTGCTGCTACCTAAATTCAACTGGAGTAGCTGAATTAGGAAAAAACGCATACATTTGATTCGTATCACCGTTAGTTGGAATTTCGGACACTGCCCTTAATACGAGGGACTGTCTTCAGTTAACCGACTTTTAAACCAACCTGTATATCTTAGGCTATTAATGCAGCATCCATAAGAACTTCAGATGCCATCGTTTCGTCGCCCGCATGCACACTGTATGTACCTTGAGATGTATTAAAATCTGTTTCTCTCCTAACACTTCACATCGCCTTAGCCCTACGCAAACATTTCTACCGTAAATAGCACGTGAATTCAGTAGAACGTCATGTAATGGTCTGCGAGCCAAGGCCATCTCTTATACGTTAGCATTTCCGTCGCCCTGTGAAAAATGCATTTGCTTTTATAAGAAACAGATTTTTTACATTCCTGGTACTCATGGGATGAAACTAAAAATCGCTTTTATTGCAGTTGGGATGAGTCTGTGAATGGGATTCGTTGTTGGAAAGCGGCAATATGTCAGCCATGTTAACTGGACTTAAACTGAAGTAGAATTGTGTCCTGTTTACGTAAATATGTGACGGTTTGAGTGCGAGGTAGAAGACGTTGATGCCGATGATACTGTGTGTGTACTGGTCGGATGGAAACACCAGTTACTTACTTATTTACTTACTCCATGGAGCAGAGTCCCTCTTGAGAAGCTAACTGGCTTTCAGCTAATCAAGAAATTCCCCGCATATTATGGAACCCGAAGGTCCATTGCCGCATTCACAGGTGCCTGCAACCTGTCCCTATCCTGAGCCAGCTCGATCCAGTCCATACCCCCACATCCTACTTCCTGAAGATCCATCTTAATATTATCTCATCTACACCTGGTTCTCCCAAGTGGTCTCTTATGGAAACACCAGTGCCGTTACTTTACGTTACTGTACGTGCCATCTACATTTTGCTTTCAGAGGTTATATGTTTTGTGTGATTCTCAAATAAACAACGATCATTTTCTTCAAAAAGGCATGACGTTATTGTGTTTAGTGTGCTGTAGGAAGTGAACTTTGAAATGTGATTCATCTGTACGGGCTTAAAAGAGGTACAAATGAGGAAATGCAAGGAAGGTAGTGAATTTTTACGTGACAGTTATTTAGAACTAATTATCTTTCTGTCGTGTTGTATTGGATAACGCAAAGGAAAACAAGAAATTCGCGCTACTCGTCAGAAACATCTCGACCATTAGTGATACAACGTTTAGGTGACTGTAAGTCAGACGTTACCGGGTAAAAAGTGCGCTTTGTTTAAATGTTTAACGACAATAAAACTGTCAATTATTCAAGGATCCGTCGTTGTGTTAATATGAAATTGCAAAAGTGCATTACGATTTGCCATTTCGTGTATTTCCTGTCCTTATTCTTGCGAAATAATTTGCCGAAACATGTAGCGAGGCTGAACTAGTAGTCTAGTGTATACACACGTAAGACTTGGCCTAATACAATATTAATACTAGTTTTCCTTGCCAAGTTATTAAAGAAAGGAGAGGAAACGTATACTGTAGTTAGGAGATTTCGTTTAGCGACTTTGCTTATGTAATTGACCTTCGTATTAAGTTACACCAGACGTAATTCGCAACACCATCACATCTGTCTACAGTAATTAACAATACATGTTGTCGGATGCGACGCCCTGTGTGGTATGATAGATACGCACAAACGTGCGTCGAAAACTGTGGTATTAATCTACCAAACTTTACGGCATCATATCCCAAAAGACCGCGATCTCAAAAATGTGCTGTCAGACGTACATTCAATCTTGAAAATAAAAACGTGGGCAAATGGGATTACTTGCTTTGTTTGCTTGTTCGTGTGTGTCTGTGTGTTCCCCATTTAAAATTCTGACCCATTTGACCGACGGTCATGAAAAGTGGCATGAAAATCACGCCATTGGAGTACATCCCAACATCGCATTGCTCAGTAGTAATCATAATTCACTTTAGTTCGTTATTATTAATGCGCTGGTGCAACAGCCTTATGGCAAATCACAGGAATATAAGAAAAATACGCAAATGGCAAACAACAAGTAACATATATAAAAGAGGTAAAAGCAATCCCTGTACAGGCCTGTTCAGGCCTGGAGGGTTCCAGCAGTTTGAGGCTCCCAGATTTTAAGACAGCGCATGATGGTGGTAAGGTTGTCAGCCCTACGCTCCGGCCGCCTTTACAGCCCAGGAAATGTTCCTGGTACTCATTTGTGTGAGAGGATGGGTCGACCCCCAGGGCAATAGTACGGCCGGAAAGATTATGTCCATAAAAATTCCAATGTCACCATCGGGAATCGAGCCCGATACCTTCCGACTTGTAGTGCAGTGCCTCAACCCCTATAAAATAAGTAATAGTAGTAATAAACTATATGATATATAATATAATAATACTAATACTAATAATAATTTTTTTTGTGGTGCTGCGGCCCAACGCGGGCTGTGGTCTCATTTTTGAGGTTTGTAGATCACATACAACGACGCACCACAGTCGGTATAACTCCTGTAGACTAGTGATCAGCTCGTCGGAGAGAACTTTAACTGACAACACACAACACTCGCAAGAGACAGGCATCCATGCCCCCGACGGAATTCGAACCCACAATCTCAGCAGGCGAGCGGCCGCAGACCTACGCGCGGCGACTGGGACTATCATTATTATTATTGTTGTTTGTACGTGGGATGTTGATGTGTTTTGTGGTTATTTCGTTCCAGATGTCTCACCCAAAAATGAGTTATTAGTTATTAGTTACTTATTTGCTTTGTTAAGCATGTGGTTAATTAATTATTTAAGTTTTTTGAATAATCATTTGGTTGGCTGGTTATTTTGTTTGGCGCGTAGAGAAAAGGTTTGTAGTTTAAAAATCCTGGCTTTACAGTTTTAGAAGGTCATGTTGAAACCTGACCGTGAAATTATCCAACACAAAGGAACTGGAGGAGAGTTCGTCGAACCCTTTCATTACTGGCAGAAACAAGTCCTCCGTCTCTCTCCTGTCCTCTTCTCTGACAGTGAGTCACTTCTTTTGCTTACGTCACAAGAGGGATGTAGCTGACGAGGCACGAACTCGTACAGTGTCGAACGGCACTTCAGACGTCATAAGTGTAGCCCATCATTATTTTCAAGTTTTTTACTCGTTATCTGCTGTTTCTCCCTCATGTTAAAGCAATCCATTTTTCTTCGTATGCCTTGGTTACTTGTGAAGAGAAAGAACTGCCCTTACACAGTAGCTGTGCATTAGATTTTGAATTTTACTGGTAACAGGATGGTTGCCAATTAACATGCATGGAACCTTTCTAACTAATGTCATATAGATTAAAGGTAAGCACAGCGAGATGTGTTTTATTAAGTTAACGTTGTATCAATTACTGATCAGCTTTGCCTGGAAAACTTTTAACACGATGTCATTGCTACGGAATGTTTGTTGAAAGGTTTCTGACGAACGTTCAATTAATTATTTGTCACCTTACCTGCAATATATTTTAACATGACGTGTTTGATACAGGATGTTTGTTGAAGAGTTCTCACTCATTCGGTTAGCAAGTTATAATCTTTTATCGAACCGGGAGTCTTCGTTATCATAAGGAAACCCCAACCAAGTCCCTGCCCTAAGCAAATTTACTTATTTACGTCACAGTTCTCTAAATACCTTTACAGATACCCTCCCATTTATGCCTCGGTCTTCCGAGTGGTACCTTAGACTGATGTCTCCCGATGAACACAAGACCTGTTTGTGCGTATATTTTCGCCCTTACATTCTATATATAGCCACGCCAGCTGTCTTAACGTAAATCACTCTATAACAGTGACATGTGAAGAGTAAACATTGATAGGGCGGCTTACTTTGTTATTCTGTTTTCGGTTTTGAACTGAAAGTTCTACCAGAAAACCAAAAAGCAATTTCCGTTTTGAGAGGTTTCAGACTGATAGTAGGTGAGGCGTTGCATACGGCCGAAACTACGGGCAAATCGATCAGTAACTTTACGCCAGTTTTGGCTGTGAGACCTTATGGAGGGGACCAGTTGCAAGACCAAGACATGGAAAAGGTGATTATCTACCTCGTACTGAGTATTTTCGAAGGTAGGTAAGAAGGTAAAGCAGTCCCGTTACAGGCCTGCACAGGTCCAGAAGGCTCCAGGAAGTTAAGGCTCCCAGATTTCGTGACAACGGCACAGGATGGTGGTAAGGTTGTAAGCCTTACGCACCGGCCGCCTTTACCCCCAGGAAATGCTACTGGTACTCATTTCTGTTAGAGGCTGAGTCGACCCCAGGGCCATATTGCGTTCGGAAGGATTATGTCAATGAAAAATTCCAATGACGCCATCTGGAATCGAACCAGCGATCTTCCGATTTGTAGCACAGCACCTTAACCACTGTGCTACCGCGGTCCCCTTTCGAAGGTAGGAGGAAGAATAATTAATGCGCCTTTCTCCGTAGTAATTCAGTGCAGTCAGTGTTGAGAATTGATGAATATTGATCACTTATTGGATTTATGATGTATTGAGGTGACTGTACACAAATGGTAAGGTATGCTGTTCTTCCGTTATGCTGTCTTTATGAATGTCAGCAAGTAATTACTAGGAGGAACAGAGATTGAGAAGCGGAACGTGTGCCTGAGGTGGTATAACAGTGGCGAACCTTTGCCGAAAAGAAATTTGTACAGATGACAGCACCCCTTGTACATACGGTCCTGCCAGGGGTGAACAGATTTTCCAGAAATCTAGGATCCACTTCAGAATTCTAGGCGCCGCCTAGGTGCACCAACAAATATCAAGTGCCACCTGAACAAAAATCTGGTCGCCTGGGCTATCTGGGCATCTTGGCTTTGTGCACCCTGTATTTGTTTTGTGTCACTACAGCCCAAATCGGGCCTAGGCAACCTCGTTCTGGTTTCTGCATTACACACATT
>Ga0123357_10014381_pt1 | contig 10326 bp, 8 predicted proteins | sample TergutEmb28metaG_FD_89873 | JGI IMG/M metagenome (GOLD analysis project Ga0123357, IMG submission 89873) | Embiratermes neotenicus P4 segment gut microbial communities from Petit-Saut dam, French Guiana - Emb289 P4 | ecosystem: Host-associated > Arthropoda: Insects > Digestive system > Gut ... | reverse complement strand
CGATGTCGATGGAAGAAACGGACGTCATTATTCGCTTGAAGCCTAAAAGTGAATGGGTTTCGGCTAAAACAAAAGAGGAGCTTGCCGAAAAAATAAAAGACGCTTTGACTGTATTTCCTAATATGGACATCGAATTTACCCAACCCATCGAAATGCGGTTTAATGAATTGATATCCGGTTCGCGCAATAACATTGCCGTTAAAATATTCGGAGAGGATTTGAATATTTTAGCGCAGAAAGCGCAGGAAGTTAAACGAATCATTTCCGGAGTCAAAGGCGCTTCCGATATAATTGTTGAAAAAATCGAAGGCTTGCCGCAGATGGTTGTGAAATACGACCGCGCAAAAATAGCGCGATACGGCTTGCAGATAGCCGACCTGAATAGCCTTATCAAACTCGGATTTGCAGGTGAAATAACCGGTAATGTTTTTGAAGGTGAGAAACGGTTTGATATCGTCCTTCGATTTGATTCAACCGGTCGCAACGATATTGAGAATTTGCGCAACCTGTATGTTCCGCTTCCGGCGGGCGGACAAATTCCTTTGCGGGAAGTTGCCGACATTCATTACGCCGAAGGTCCTGCAAAAATTTCGCGCGACGATACGCAACGGCGAATCGTTGTCGGCGTAAACGTTCGCGGTCGCGACATGCAAAGCGTAGCCGACGACATTGAAAAGGCTGTGAATCAAAAAATCAGTTTACCTCCGGGTTATACCGTCACCTACGGAGGACAGTTCGAAAACCTGCAAAGCGCCATAAAACGTCTGAAAATAGCCGTTCCCATCGCTTTGTGCCTTATTTTTATTCTGTTGTATTTTGCCTTTACTTCCATGCGGGAAACCATTATGGTGTTCTCCGCCATTCCATTGGCGGCGGTGGGAGGCGTTTTCACGTTGTGGATACGGGGAATGCCGTTCAGTATTTCAGCCGGCGTCGGATTCATTGCCCTGTTCGGAATCGCCGTATTGAACGGTATTGTTTTGGTAGAACATTTCAACGATTTGCGTAAAGAAAAAATGAAAGACAAAGATAAAGAAGATATGGATCCATTAATAATAAAAGGCGCTATTGACCGGTTGCGCCCGGTAGCGCTGACTGCAGGCGCCGCCGCTTTGGGCTTTTTGCCGATGGCTGTATCTACTCATGCCGGCGCAGAAGTGCAGCGTCCGCTTGCGACTGTCGTTATCGGGGGATTGATTACTTCCACATTTTTAACAATGGTCGTCCTTCCGGTGCTGTTCAAAATTGTTGAAGTGGAAGGGTGGAATTTCCTGAAGTTTTTTAAAAAACCAAAGGGAATCGGAATGTTGGCAGGAATATTGATTCTTGCCGCCAATCCGCTTCATGCTCAAAACGGAGAGTTGGACAATTTAATTCAAACCGCTTATAAAAACAACAAAGGGATTCAATCGCTTCAACTGCAAGCGCAACAGTCGAAAGCCAATATCAACACAGCATTTACTTTCGATAAAACTTCCGTATTTTACGGTTATGACGAAAATAATATTGCTCCCGACGGTTTGCCGTTGAAAGTGTGGGGCGTAGGACAAAGTTTTTTATTCCCGACCGTATATTCGTCTCAATACAAAGTCAATAAAGCCGAATGGAAAATCACCCGAACTTCGTATGAAATTGCACGAAACAAGCTTGCTTTGGAAGTTTCTTTGGCTTACGAGCAAATCGTGTGGATACAGCAAAGGGAAAAACTTTATCAGTATTTGGACAGTTTATATGGTAATTTTGCCCGCGCCGGTTCACGAAAATTTGAATTGGGAGAGAGCAACTATTTAGAGAAAATAACCGCTGAGGCCAAATCGAAGATGGCGCATACTTCGCTGACTAAGGTTATTCAAGAAAAAAAGGCGGCTTACGAACAACTGTCGGCTTTATTGCAAACGCAAGATACTATTGTGGTGACAAACAACACGATGGAAATATTGAATACGCTTTCGGATAATACGGCATGGAATCTGTACCGCGACAATCTGGAAAATACATCTTCCCTGTATAGGTCGCGACTGAATCTGGAACGAAACAACTGGCTGCCGAATATCAATCTGGAATATTTCAGGGGAACAAATTCCCTCATGAACGGTTCGATGTACGGCTTTCAAGTCGGATTGTCTTTCCCGATTTTTTTCAGCGGAAATCTGGCTAAAAACAAAGCAGCCAAACTTGATTTGATGCAATGGAACGCACAGCGGGAAAACAGGGAAACGCTGATGAATAGTTTTGTTGCCCAAAAAAAGTCGGAACTCGACCAAAAATACGAATCGATTCGTTATTATAACGAATCGGGCAAAACACTCTCTGATGAAATTATCAAAACCGCCGAAAAAAGCTACGGCAACGGCGAAATTGATTTTTTCCAATACATTCAAAGCATGGAAAATGCAACAAATATTCAATTGGATTATTTGGATAATTTGTTGCAATACAATCAGACTTATCTGGAGTTACACTATTTTAATTATAATGAGTAGGGTGGGTTTAATGGGGCGAAGGTAGGTAAAAACAAAAAAGAATACTATCTTTGTAACAATAATTGATTTATATAATCAGTCGGCAAATTACCAAATGATAAGTAAAGAAGACATAAAACAGCATTTATTTAGCACATTGAAAGATGGAAACTTTCTTTGGTCTTACGACTATACAAAAATGAAAGCAGATGACTTGTCTGACGCATTTTTGATAGAATTAGTCTTGCTTCATCTCGACTTGGAAGACCTTAATCTTCTCTTTTCTATTTATCCCAAAAAACAAATCAAAGAAATTTGGAAATGGAAAATGTGTGCCTTAGAACCACGTTACCATAGCAGTAATGTGTTTTTTGCGAAAATTTATTTTGACATTAAAAATGCTGATCTGTATATAAAAAAACAAAGTCTGCGAGCCATTAAGGCAAATTTAGGATATGGATGGAATACTACAAAAAACTAAAGAGGTTCTGGATAAAATTTCTACTTTTGAGAGCATCAAGGATTATGTAATGGTTGGAGGAACAGCTTTATCATTGCAAATAAAACACCGTCTTAGCGAAGACATTGATTTTTTTCAATGGAAAAAATTAAAAAATCAGAAGCTTAGTGTAAATTGCGCGCATATCGAAAAAGAATTAGCCGCCATTGGGAAATTTGAAAAAATTATCATAGAATTTAATCAGGTTGATTATACAGTGAATGGCACAAAGATTACTTTTTTTTGCGATAATCAATTAAAACAGCCTCAAGATTTAAAAACCATCGTTTATAAAAACAATGTCAAACTTGCAGATATAAACAGTATTGGCGCTATGAAACTGGAGGTCGCACTCCATAGATCGCTATTCCGCGATTATTACGATATTTTTTCTATTATAAAATCCGGCGGAAATTTTAATACCATTGTTGACTGTGCTTTGAAATATTCTAAATACAGATTGAGAACCCGCGAAATAGTTTCAATGCTGAGCAACAGTAGTAGATTTTACAACGATTTGAATATAGAACATTTATATCCACAATATAAAGTAAAAGCCCAAGAAATAGAGGATTTTTTAATTCCGTATATTAAGCAATATACGGAATCCAAAGGGAAAGAAACGTTCATATCAAAAGAGAAAGGTACTTAGGAATCTAACACAATTAATATTACATACAAATGAAATGCGGTCACATCAGAACAATTGGTTTTTTATGCATATTCATTTCCCTGTTTTCCTGTAAAAACGGGAAACATGAAGCGCCCGAAGAGAATGATGCATCAGAAATCGTTCACATTACAAAAGAACAATTCGATCATGCAAACATGCAAACCGGCAACATGCAGCAAACAGTATTTAACGACGTAATCAAAGTGCGCGGAATGGCTGACGTTCCGCCCCAAAGCAAAGCAACGGTCAGCCCTGTGGTAAGCGGATCGGTCAAAGAGATATTTGTTCGATTGGGCGACAGGGTAAATAAAGGTCAAGCAATATTAAGTTTTGAAGGTACTGAAATTATCGGCTTGCAACAATCTTATCTGGAAACTTCCGGACAACTGAAATCATTGGAAGCGGAATACAATCGTCAAAAGACGCTTTATACTGAAAAAATTTCTTCCGAAAAACTATTCCTCGAAGCGGAAAGTAATTACAAAAAAGCGACCGCTGCCTGTGAAGGATTGAGACAGCAACTGTCGCTGTTAAGCATTGATATTGAAAAAGTAAAACAGGGGGCAATCGTATCGTCTGCCGTCATTTATGCGCCGATTGCAGGCGATATTATCCGGATAAACGCTGATATCGGCAAATTCATTCAACCGTCGGACGTAGTGGCAGAAATCGCGGATACCCGTCAACTGCAACTATATTTATCTGTTTTTGAGAAAGATATTGTTTTTATCAAGCAGGGGCAAAAAGTTAATTTTTCACTGCCTGATTCTCCCACCCAACTTTATGTCGCTTCGGTAAATACCATTGGGAAAGCCATCGACCGCAACGACCGTACTGCTATTGTACAGGCGCTTCCTGCCGGCGATGCCCGGAACACACTGCTAACGGGAATGTATATTGACGCCGGAATAATTACCGGTTCAAAAACCGTTTGGGCGCTACCGGTGGACGCCTTGGTAAAGGAAGACGAAGAAAACTTCGTGCTTATTCAGCAATCTTCCAACGACAACGAATACATCTTCCGGAAAGTGAAAGTTCAAACAGGTGTTAGAAACGGCGATTCCATAGAGATTATTCCCGATAAATCTGTTACTCCCGCGTCTGTACTGTTGCTGAAAGGGACGTATAATGCGATTTGATTAAACAACCGGTTTAAACAGCCGTTTCCGCGCGCTGTCGCACGACGTCGTCACCTTCACAATCAATATCTGCTGCTTGGGCAAACCGCCGGAAGAAACCTATGATGTTTACCATACTTTCCATTTCATCTCTCCGTCTTTCACTTCTTCAAAAGGACCCGGCGCCGGATGTTCCGGACGGAGATGTCCAAAATAATCCGTATCAAAGATAATCGGTTTTCCGTCGGGTTGCTCGTAAGACTGTTTAGGAAATTTTGCTTTCCCCAACCGACTGGTAGAAACTTGTCCGGTTTGCAAATTATTGATTCCTTTTAATGAAAAAGAAACATATACTTCATTTCCTTTGTCGTCGATTTGAAACGCCGGATTAAAATCGGGCAACGCCAATTGATGCTCTTCCTTTTCAAACGGACGCGCCTGATTGTAATAAACATTTCCATCAACAAAGGAAGGATAGCCGGCATTGTTGTAAGCGGCCAATCCGTAATTCTTTTTCTCATCAGAACGAGCCGGAAGAAACAAATTGTTATAAAACCGGTCGTCGCCATTCAGAATAATAGATAATCCGGCTACATCGGTTTGATGCGGCAAATGGTAAGGAGTATAACGGTTCTTTTCCGGACGAACATTTATTGCGCCTGCAAACAGGTTGTGTATAAACGCCCCTCCTTGCGACATATCCGATATATTGTTCGGCGAACCGAAAATGTTGTTATCTACTAAATAAGGACCATGATCCACTTCAAAAAATATATCATCAATATCATTATCGTACAACAAATTATGAGAAATTCGCGTGCCTTGCGCCATCCAATCGCACCAGATGCCTCTACCCGTTCGATGAATGCGATTGCCGAATATACGGGTATCAATAGCGCCATGAAACTTGATGCCGGCAATTTCAGCGCCCGAAAACTGTCGTTTTGTCCAAATATCGTGAATGTAGTTGTTCTCCACCAGACTGAAAGCCGCCCCCATACTGCCGCAGATACCGGTTTGCTCGCAAGCGAATATTTCGTTGTTGCGGACGATGTGCGAACCGATGTTTTCTTTATTCCATCCGTTTCGCAATGCTCTGAATATTACTTCTATATAATGCAATGAGCCGTCAATGCTCGGATCTGACAGCCAGACATTCTGTCCTGTACTCCGTTCTTTACCCAAAGTGATTCCAGAGCATTTGGAGTTGCTGATGACGTTGTTTTCTATTATCCATCCTTTATTCCAGTGCGTGGCAATCATTCCTGTCTGTTCGGCGGTAGGAGCCGCCCATTGCGTAGCCGCCTGGCTGATGTTAAATCCATGAATAGTCAGGTAATTGACGCCCTGTTTCTCAGGATAGAAACACGTCCGGCGCACACTGATTTCAACCAGTTCCTTATTGGGGTTGTATTGATGGAAATTCGCCCATATTGTTGTATTTTGTTCATCGGTTTCACAATACCATACGTAGGTAGAACCTTCTGGATCGGCAATATTCGCATTGGGCACGGGATTCAGCACTTTTTCAAGCGACTCTTTTTCGTAAAGCGAACGGTTGTTCAGAAATACCTCGCCGGTATGGTGTTTACGTCCATGACCATCGAACCAGTCGCCATAAATCGAATCGACGTATGGATTGTAACTGCCGAAAAAGGTATTCGGCAACACTACTTTCCATATACCATTTTTTTCTTTCCTCCAGTTGGCGATTTGTTCGGAGCCTTTGATTTCGGCTTTTTCGCCCGTCGCAGCCCGATAGACAATTCGACTATTGTCGCTTTCGCCGCCACGCGGAGGGTTCACCCATTCGCGATAGACGCCTGCATGAACGGTAATTGTATCACCCGCATAAGCCGCTTGCGCCGCCCTGTTAATGTTTCTGAAAGGCGAAGATTCAGAACCGGCGTTGTTGTCGTTTCCCTTGACGGAAACGTGATATTCCTTTGCTTCGGTTGTTAAACCAAAAACAATCAACAACGACAAGATAATAATTTGTTTCATGATTGAAATATTTTTATTTATAGCTAACTATTTCAACGAAAAAATCTATACCATCGCAACGTCTTACAACCGCGCTTAATACTTTTGCCCTAAATCAGTATCAATATGCGGCTGATATACAAAATTATACAATCTCCTTAACCAACGGACAAAACGGAAGTACAGCTTTTTGATTCCTTTTTTCTTTTCTTTTTTCATGATTTATATTTATTTCAAATAGTCTGTTAATCGAGCATATCTACCAGTAATCGTGCCGTTACCGTCGATAACATAGATCGTCGGCGTACCGACAACAGCGTAGCTTTTAAAATTAACCCCTTCAAATCCTTTGTAGTCGCAAAGTTTTTGCTGCCAGGGGAATATATCGGCATTTTTCTTGTAAACCGCCTCGTCCATGTCGGCTGACACAGAAATAACCTTGATATTCCTTTCCTGCAAAACCGAATAGTTTCCGCGCAACTGTAAGAGTTCATTTTCGCAATTTCCACAGCCGCTTTCATAGAAAATCACAAGGCTGTTAAGCGGAACAAGCGTTGTGCTATCGGACAAATAAAGTTTAGGCGCTTGATGTCCGGGAGAAAGCATGTCTTCCGTGTTAAGCAGTTGTGCGAGCATACTTTCCTTGCCATATTGGTTAAAAAGTAAAACCATTTTTTTCGACAAGTTTGCAAACACATCTTTGTCCTGCACGCGGGCAAAAATAGCCTTGCTGTCTGCCAGCAGGATACTGTCGCCCTGCCCTGTTTCAACGTCCATCCACCGGAAGAAAAGACTTCTCCATAATCCGCTGTTCCATAGTTGTCCGAAATCTACTGTTTCCCTGACATACAGCCGCTGTTCTTCTATCATTTCTTTTTTCGTCGGGTTGAGACGGTTACCGATAGCGTTGCAAAAATCCGACATCTGTCGTATCCTGGCAGCATAAAGCGGACTCTCAATGGTTTGCCGCTGCAAACCGGCATAGCGTTTTTCCAAAGACTTTTTTTCATTCGATAACGCTTTGTAGAGTTTATCTCGAGGCGTATATGCCTGCATAGCAGCGGCTATGATGCCTGCCTTGTTCAATAAACCTTGCTGGCGCTTATATTGTTCCAGCAAAAAAGCGTTTTCTTCCGAGCCGGTGTAGTAAATATCGTTGATGGTAGGCTGAGCAATAGCGCAACCCGCTGTGAAATCTTTTTCGCCGTTGAGGATAATTTCCAATCCACCACCTCCTGCGAGCAGACAATTCGACATTCCCCGCCAATTTTCATAAGCCGGCGGAACAGTCAGAACAGTTTGTCCTTTTGTATCCAATACGCCGTGTGCAACAGTGTCTGTTTTTTCACCGCCGAACATAACCCAAACATATTCCTTGCCGGCAAAATGAGGCAAGTCAATTTTTATTTTCTGCGCTGTCGCCGACAATGCCAGCAGAACAAACAAACTTGTAAAAAAGCGCTTGATCAATTTCATAATAAAAAAGCGTCTATAAATTTTTAATTCCAAGTTCTTACAGCACAAAAATAGTGTATTATTTATCAATAGAAAAACAAAAAATGTTAATAATTATTAACATGAATGCAAAAGTTCATTTTTAACAAAGAAGTGTCATTTTCTGTATGCCTCTTAATACCAAGATGACATCAACAAGTGCGCGTGTCGTTTAAATAGTAAGATTTTTACGCGGATAATCGATCGTATAATGCAACCCACGACTTTCCTTCCGTTCCATCGCCTGTTTAATAACCAGATAACCAACATTAACGATGTTCCGTAATTCGCAAATGTCGCGGGAAACAGTGGAACGGATAAACAGGTTTTCCGTTTCTCGGTAAATGATTTCCAATCGTGTAAACGCCCGTTCCAGACGCAAATTGGAGCGGACAATACCAACATAACTGCTCATAATCGAACCGACTTCTTTGGCGCTTTGAGTAATCAGCACCATTTCTTCGGTCAGGGAAGTACCTTTATCGTTCCAAAGCGGGATGCCTTCCTGATACGGATAATGATTTAAATGAGCGATTGAATGTTTGGCAGCAGCGTCGGCATAAACGATCGCTTCCAGCAAGGAGTTGGAAGCGAGGCGGTTTGCTCCGTGCAGTCCGGTGCGCGAACATTCGCCGGCGGCATACAACCGGTTGATGGTCGTGCGGGCGTCCAAATCCACCACAATCCCGCCGCAGAGATAGTGGGCAGCCGGCGCTACCGGAATATAATCTTTCGTAATATCGATTCCTTCGCTCAGACATTTTTCGTAAATGGTAGGATATTCTCTTTTCGTTTCTTCCGCATCCCGACGGGTGGCATCCAAATAAACGAAATCGCTTCCGCTGTTTTTCATTTCGCTGTCGATGGCGCGGGCGACAATATCGCGCGGCGCTAACGAGCCCCGTTCATCGTATTTTTGCATAAATTCTTTTCCCTCTCGATTGCGCAATACGGCTCCGTATCCGCGCAAGGCTTCCGTAATCAGAAACGAAGGGCGTTCCATCGGATTATACAAAGCAGTCGGATGAAACTGAACAAATTCCATATCTTTGACTAAACCCTTGGCGCGGTAAACCATTGCGATTCCGTCGCCGGTCGCGACTACCGGATTGGTGGTCGTTTGATAGACATTTCCGATTCCGCCCGTACAAATCATCGTCACTTTTGAAAGGAAAGTATGAATTTCATTCGTTGCTTCGTCTAAGGCATAAACGCCGTAGCATTCGATATTGGGAGTGTCTTTCGTCACTTTTTCGCCCAAATGGTGTTGCGTCAAGAGTTCAATAGCAAAATGGTGATCAAATACCTGAATCTCCGGATGACATTTGACGGCATTGATCAGGCTCTCCTGTATTTCCTGTCCCGTATTGTCTTTATGATGAAGGATACGAAATTCGGAATGACCGCCTTCCTTGTGCAAATCGAAACCGCCGGCTTGATTCTTGTCGAAATCGACGCCCCAGCGAATCAGTTCTTCAATTTGTTGAGGAGCTTCGCGCACGACTTTTTCAACGACGCGCTTGTCGCAAATACCGACTCCGGCAACCAATGTGTCTTGAACATGTTTTTCAAAATCATCCCAAGGGAGGGTGACCGAAGCGATTCCACCTTGTGCGTAAAACGTATTTGCTTCTTCCAGCGTTGTTTTGCAAAGAAGCGCTACTTTGCCTTTGCCGGCAACTTTCAAGGCATAACTCATGCCTGCAATCCCTGAACCGATAACGAGAAAATCAAATTTATAAACCATAATCCATACAATAATTTAAGATACAAAGTTACATAAAATAATTTTTCAGGACGCATTATTTTTTATACCTTTATGCGTTTTTTAGTTACTAATGTTTCGCAGTTCCTTCTAACACACTAACAAATAAGATACAACAGGAAGTGTTAAAATTGTATCTGTTTGTATATTAAATATTTAATTCTTCCATTTTTATCAAATTTTACTCTTTTTACGTTACTGCATACCTTCTCTGTATAGAAAAGTGATGAGCAGTAACCACGATATTCTTTATAATTTTGCCGGGAATCAAAACTTTGGCTATATGTAGTAGCCTGCAAATCAGCGATTCAATGATATGCGCATAAGAAGGT
>Ga0123357_10014380_pt1 | contig 10327 bp, 12 predicted proteins | sample TergutEmb28metaG_FD_89873 | JGI IMG/M metagenome (GOLD analysis project Ga0123357, IMG submission 89873) | Embiratermes neotenicus P4 segment gut microbial communities from Petit-Saut dam, French Guiana - Emb289 P4 | ecosystem: Host-associated > Arthropoda: Insects > Digestive system > Gut ... | reverse complement strand
CTGCTACCGACAGCCACATGAGCATGCTCGAACAAAACCCCGAGCGGGTCATGTCCTACTTCCAAGACCCTCGGGTCAAGTATGCGGCTTGATAATCAAACCTTAATTGCCGGGTGAATAGTGACGGCGGCCATCGTGTTGTGGAATACGGTCTACCTGGAGCGGGCCGCGAACACCTTGCGAGGCCACGGCCAAACGCTCGATGACACCCTGTTGCAATATCTGTCGCCGCTGGGCTGGGAACACATCAACCTAACCGGCGATTACCTCTGGCGCAGCAACGCCAAGATCGGCGCAGGCAAGTTCAGGCCGCTACGGCCGCTGCAACCGACTTAGCGTACGATTTTTTCCGTTTTCTGAGATGCCCCCAACTAACGCCGCGCCAAATTTGCCAGCGTATTCGGCCTTTCAAGACTCAAGTTCATTTCAGTGACAAAACCCAAGCAACCAACTTGGTTGCATCCGCTTTCGTAACACCCAAGGTCCTATTTGCCGGCATTGCAACCTGTCCCCATACGCCACTTCCGCCATCTAGGACTTTATTTGACAGTTTTTCCAAAGCGTCTTTTTGACCTTGGTACTGTTTTGCCACTGTACGGAACGGGGGACCTATCTTTTTTGCATCGATTTGATGGCAGGCCATGCAGCCTTTTGCGTTTGCAAGCGCCTGATCGGCGTGAGCAACTGAGAAAACAGAGCAAAAAATGAGCATGAAGAACGCTATGAACAACTTTGTCGTGGAAAACATCATTCCTCCTATTAAACTTGACTATGGACGGTATACGAAATGCCACTCCGAATACCTATTCTTTCCTTCGAACATGGCATCCCGTAGAAAAAAATTGGCCCGTTTAATCGACGTGTGATCCGAAAGGCTGTGCACCCCCATGATTCCTCCTTCGGGAGCCATCAGCAGCCCCCATTCCGATTTCCCCGTGACCGGGTCAGCATAAACCCGCCGCAAATGACGCTTAATACCTAAATAGCGGTTGTCCTTCACTAATTCATCGAGGCTCATTGGGTAGCGTTTCAGCATTCCTGGCGACTGTTCATAATAGCTACGGATTGCCAGCCGAAATTGATTGCCTACAAACAGCAATTCAGCCTCACGCTCCCGCTGCAACTCAAAGAACCAGAGCGCGCCGGTCGAGGCCAAGGCCACGCCCGCTACCGCAACGGCAAATAGCAAGGCGAGATAAGTGAATCCTGCCTGACGGCCTCTGCCAGACATCACCACTCCTTATAGAAAGTACCGTCCCGCGCCTTTTCACGGGAGCCGCTACGCACATCAGCGATACCGCCTTTATCCGGGTCGGGCGGCGGAACCAGGATCCAGGTCGCCGGACTGTCTGTCACGGGATCCAGCGGAATTCGGCGCAAATAGCGTTTGGTCACGAGGTCCTCCAGTTTGGACGGGTATAGGCCCGTGTCGCCGTAATACTTGTCGAGCGCATCGCGCAGGCTTGCGAGATTCTCGCGCAGCACCGCTTCTTTCGCCCGATCGACGCTGCCGGTATAACGAGGCGCAGCAATCGACAAAAGGACGGCGACGATGGCCAACACCACCAATAGTTCGATAAGCGTAAAACCACGGGATACGTACCGCCGTACCTTCATCTCACCACTCCCGATACGGGATACCGTTCATTCCGTTTCCCGGTGCCAGCGAATACACATCGAAAACGTCCTCGCCTTCACGGGGATCAACGCGGGGAGAAGCGTAACTCCGTTTTCCCCATGTTTTTGCGTCGGAAATGCCTGCGTCCCTGACCATGGGGTCGCGGGGTATCCGGCGTAGGAACACCAACCGGCCGCCTTTTGGATTTTTCGCATCCGGAACACCGTCGACAAGATCCTCAAGGCGTTTCGGATACCCGGATTCATCCTGATTTTTTAGGATGCGCCCATCATCCACTGCTTGGCGGTAAGCATCGAGAGCATTTCTCAGCTCGCGTAGCGCGCCCCGCAACTCCTGCTCACGCCCCCGTTGAAACGACAATTCCGCCAAGGGGAAAATCGCACTTGCCAGGATCCCAACAATCGCCACCGTAACTAACAGTTCGACGATCGTGAAGCCGCGCATGTAAAAACGCTGTCTCATGGCGATACGGCAATAGAAAATGCTGGCGGCAACAGCGCCACAGGTGCCTTGCCACCATCGGAGACCGGCTCGGCGGTCAGCAGTTGGACATCCGTCTTCGCGGCCGGGCTGAGTGCCCGTAGCGTCACCTCAGCCACCACGCCTTCGCCCTGCGCCCCTATCGTGGCAGTACGTGATGCGCTGATAAAGAATTTTCCGGCAGCTGCATCAACATTGCTGGAGAAACTGCTCGAACCGTCGTCCTGTTTGAAAAAACCTCCTTCCGAAATGGCGACTACCTGCAGGACTGACGGGTCGAAGGCCGCCTGGAGCGGCAGGACACGCAAGGCCCCGTCAGATTTCACCTTCAGCAGCAGCTTGAATTGACCCCCTTGCTTAACTTCGGCCGGCCCCACCCAACTCGCTATTACATTCTCGGCGGCTGGGGGCGGCTCGCCCTGGACGTTGGACAGTATCGATGTCCCCACGTTAGCGCCGCCAGCGCCCGACGCTGTTGGGCTTGTCTCCTGAAGGCTCAGCGGCCGCGTGCGAAGGGTGTTTTCACTACCCGACCAGAACTCGCTCTGGTCCGCATCTGGAATCTGCAGGCTGCGGATTATCCGCGGCGTGACCGACATTACGATCTCCGTCTTTCTCTTTGAATCGCTACGGCTACCAAACAAACGCCCGACCAGCGGCAACCCCGACAGTCCCGGCAGGCCAGTGCCCGATGCACGCTCCTCGTCACTCAGCAGCCCGGCGAGTATCTGAGTTTCACCGTCCCGCAACCGGAGTATGGTGCTCGCGTTGCGCGTGCCGATCTGGTAGGCCACCGCGCCGCTGGCCGTTTTTACCTGCGGGCCAAGTGAACTCACCTCCAGTTCCACCTTGATCGCCACGTCGCCTTGCAGATGGATGTTTGGCTCTAGCTCGACCTTAAGGCCGACGTCGATGTACTGAATGTTGTCCGCCACGAACCCGGTCGACGTCGAGGTCGTCGTCACGATCGGTATCCTGTCGCCGACCATGACCTTTGCCTTCTCCCGGTTGCGCACGCGAATGCGGGGATTGGCCAGCAGGTTGGTGTTGGCAAGCTCCTGGTTCGCGTTGATCCCTGCCTGGCCAATGGTCGCCCCAATACGAGAACTATTCAGGTTCTGCAAGTCGTTCAGCGTCAGCGTGCCGCTGCCGGATGCCAGTGGCGTCAGGGATAGCTGCGTTGGCCACTGCACCCCCAGGTCGACCAGACGCGAACGTAGCACCTCCATAACTTCGATTTCAAGCATCACCTCCGGCTCGGCCATGTCCTGGGTAGCTACCAGTTTCTCCGCTAGTTGAAGGGCCTCTGGCGTGTCACGCATCATGATCAGGTTGAGTTTTTCGTCGACCACCAGATCCTTGGCCTTCAACAAGGTCTTCAGGGTGTTCTGCACTTGCTTGACATCGGCATTTTGCAGGTAGAACGTCTTGACCATCAGTTCCTGATATTCTTTTAATTTCTCCGGCGTATTCGGATAGATCAGCACCGTGTTGGCGCTGAGGATTTTTTTCTGCAAATGGCATGTTTGCAGAATCAGGTCAATGGCATTCTCGACCGAGGTTCCCTTGACAAAAATACTGGTATGCAAGTCAGGGCGCACATCCTTGTCCAGGATGAAATTTATGCCGCTGCTGCGCGACAAGGCCTCGAATACCATGCGCACGTTTGCATCGCGGAAATCTATGTTGATAGATTTCTGATCGCTACGCAGCGCCTGCTCGGACATCTGCCGTTTCGCCTGCAATTCCGCAATTTCCTTGCGCAACGCCGATGCTGGTGGAAAATCAGCATTTTCCAGCAATACCGGGCGTAACAAGCGCTGCGCCTGATCGACATCGCCGCCTTTCAGTGCCGCCCGTGCCTGGCTGACTGCTTCATCGTGGCGCCTATCGCGCGCCAGCGCATCCAGGCTGGCGCGGGCGCGTACGTTATTCGGTTCCAGCAAGAGTACCTTATTGAAGTTTTCCTCGGCTGTTGTGTACTTGCCTGCCCTCCGTTCAGCATCGCCCCGCGCAAACAGTTGCTCGATGTAGGCTGCCTTGTGGACATAGAAATCTTTGCGAAACACTGCGTTCCTGGGCGATTCCTGTACGGCTTTTTCCAGTGCAGCGAGACCGGCCTCCGTCTGCCCCTGCCTGAGCAGATCCAAACCCTCGCGATGCGTCATATCGCTGGCACAGCCCGCCAACGCCAGGAACAATGCAGCGACCCGGAACAGCTTCGGCAGTCGGAAGGTCATCGGAAAAAATTCGATTGGTTTCGTCATGTCATTCATTCTCCCGTGGTGATCGGAAGGTTTTGGTCGATGGACAAGGGGAGGTACTGGATCACCAAAGCCGTGTGTTCCACCCGTTCAAACCGGTAGGACCCGGCAAACTCCTCTCCTGGCGACACGGCATAAAACTCGTTGCCGTGTACCAAATAGAAAACGGTTTTCCCGCCATCGGCATCCTCGGTTTTGCCCATGTACTGGAACGGTAGCGGCGGTGCCGACGGTTCCATCGGTGGTTCGGGTGGCGGTGGCGGAGGCGGGACGTGCCAACTTTTCGCCCGGAAGGCATCAATGTTGTTTTCTGCCAATTCGCGCCGCGTCAGCCGTCCCAGGTCGAGCGGCGCATCCTCATCAGCGGTGCTTGGCGCCTCCACGGAAGCCGCCGGCACACCCCGGGCAACGGCCTCGACGGTTCCCGTGGCATCGCCCTCGGCATGTTCCACCCAATAACTGGCAGCAATGCTCGCCAGCAGCGCGAAAAGGAGCAATGCCTGTCGCCACCGTGGGGAAATCCGTGCATCGGGCCGGGTCATGATCCCTCTGTCCTTCGCACGTAGAGTGTGAAGCGGATCTGTGCATCGACGCCAATGTCGCCGGCGGCCTGCCGGGCAAACGACGCTCCCTGCAGGGACAGCGTCGGCGTTTCCTTCAGGGATTGCGCAATGAAGCGCCGCAGGCTTGGATAGGACCCTTTCAGCGGCAGCGTAATCTCGTAGCGGGCCAGCCGCCCCGTCGATTCCTTTGCAACTCGGTAGTCGCCCTGCGGCAAGGCAAGGTTTTCGCGGGCCGCTGCGGCGAACAGCCGCCCCAGCACCGTCAGCACGATGTCCTCGTCATTGAAAAAAGCATAAAAGGAATCGAGCTGTTCGGCCGGGGTCCGTATGGCAGGAGCCTCGGGCAGCACGGCCTGCGCCGTGCGTAGTTGCTCGATGCCTGAACGCTGCGCAACGACCCGTTCCTCCTGCGGGACAACCTCTGCAACATACGCCACCCCGCAGAGCGCGGCCAACAGGCTGCCCGCCATCATCGGGCGGCTGAATTTGCGCTGCCAGCAGCGTAAGGACCACAGTACCCGGCGCATCATGGCGTCGCCCCCCCTTCCTGGCCTGCATCCGTCGTTGCTTTCTCATCACGGGTATCGTTGGCAACGGCCCGCTGGCCTGCACCTGTCGTTATCTCCTCGTGGGGCTCGTCGGCAACGGCCTGGCCTACATCCGTTGCTGCTTCCTTGCTGCTATCGTCGGCAACGGCCTGGCCTACATCTGTCGTTGCTTCCTCGCGGGTATTGCCGGCAACGGCTACGGCCGATGAAGGGTTCGCCAGCGGCGGGAGCCAGCGGGCATTGATCGAAAAGCGCACCGGGCGCAACGGGTCCTGCAGGTTAATCTGATGGTTCGCCAGCCAAGCATCCCTTAGCACTGGCGATTGCCGTACCTGGCGGACGTAGGCCAGCATCGCCTCGGTATCCTTTGCCTCGGCGAGCAGGCGCACCTCGCGGCGGTCGGGTTCCGGCTCGATGCCGAGCAGCGTCACGTTGTCGTCGTATGCGGTCTCGACAGCATCAAACAGGTCCAACCAGGGCGTATCAAGCTGTTCGATGACGCGTCGTGCGAAACGCATTTCAGTACGTAAGCGGGCCTTTTCCTCGGTGCTGGGAACATAGGCCGCCCCACTCACTGGACGTTGCAAGCGGGCGCGCTCGGCTTCGCCAGCGTTGAATTCGCGCACCAACATAGCATAATGCCAGGCGAGGAAGAGGCCGACCCCGGCCGCAACCACAAGCAATGCCCATCCGGTGCGGTCGTAAGGGTGCCTGCGGTGCACGGAGAAATTGACCGACACTGGCCTCATTTCCCGCCCCCCACCAAAGCCATCGTCATCGCCATCGACGAGTTGTGCTTCCGCGGCGCAAGTACGCGTATCGACGTGTCGGCCAATTCAGCGCAATCGGGCGCAAGGCCCGGGCAATGCAACCAGCACCCAGGCATGCCCTCGAAGCCCTGCAGCAACGCCTCCCTGTCGAGCAGCCGCCGCAGCGACGCTGCCTCGTTCCCGCTGCCAGTCGACCGCACGCTGTTCCACACACCGCCGCGGAAAGAAGCCACAACCGCCGGTCCCTGCGGCTCAGCGACCACCCACAGCGCATCGCCCGCCGGTAGCTCGCCGCACCAGCGGTTCCAGCAAGTCACGAAATACGGTTCTATACGCGAACAATCGGCGTGCGCGGCCTTGGCCGCTTCACGCAACTTGGCCAACAGGGCGTTTTCCACCGCACAAGCGAGACGCGCCTCGCCCCAACCACCGTTATCGAGCAATACCGTCCAGCCAGCCATGTCGCCGTAGCAGCTTTCCAGCACCAACCCAGCCACGGCCTGAAGCTCGCCCTCGTCGGCAATCGCCTCTGACCATGGCACGCAGGCGAAGCGGGCGAAGCTGTTGGAGAGGACGACATGAAGGCGTACCGCCGACGATGCAGAACGGCGGGCAAGCCAGGCCGCAAACTTCTTGAGGGCGCCTTCCCACGCCGGTGCGCCATCGGAGCGCGACACGGCGGATGCCGCAGCCGCACCTTTTGCAGCAACGGACGAAGCCTTGCTGCGGCCCACCCGATAGACGGCGACCTCGTCCGGGCACAATACGGCAACGTAGCGTTCAGTCTGAAAAAGTGACACGGTCGATCTCTTCCAAGGTCGTCATGCCGGCCAATGCCAGCGCCAGCGCCGATTCGCGCAGGAAACGGGTACCGTTCGCATGTGCCGCCTCCTTGATGTTGCGGATCGGCGCCCGTGCAACGATCATTTCGCGGAGTTCGTCGGTCAAGCGCAGGACTTCGCCAATCGCTTGGCGCCCCTTGTATCCCGTGCCCCGGCAGTGGCCGCAGCCGCGCCCACGACGCAGGCGGGCATTGGCAGCCTGCACGGGGGTACAGCCGGCCGCCTCCAGTTCCCCGACCGCAGGCTTGTAAGGTTCGGCACACTGTGGGCAAAGCACGCGCACCAGGCGTTGCGCAAGGATCCCGTTCAAGGCGGAAACGAAGCTGTAGGGGTCTACCCCCATGTGCAGGAAACGGCCAAGCACGTCGAATACGTTGTTTGCATGCACGCTGGTGAACACCAAGTGCCCGGTCAACGCTGACTGGATGGCGATCTGCGCCGTTTCCGGGTCGCGGATCTCGCCAACCAGGATTTTGTCCGGGTCGTGCCGCAGGATCGAGCGCAGGCCCCGCGCAAAGGTCAGCCCCTTCTTCTCATTGACTGGGATCTGCAGCACGTCCGGCAACTGGTACTCAACCGGGTCCTCGATGGTAATAATCTTGTCGCGGCCATCGTTGATCTCCGAGAGCGCGGCATAGAGCGTCGTCGTCTTGCCGGAACCGGTCGGCCCCGTCACCAACAGCATGCCGTATGGCTCGCTGGCAAGTTTGCGGATACGCACCAGCAATTCCGCGTCAAAACCGAGGAAATCGAGGCGCAGCCCCTGGATTTGGTCGGACAACGAGCGTTTGTCCAGGATGCGGATGACGATGTCCTCGCCGAACAGGCTGGGCATCACCGAGACGCGGAAGTCGATTTCGCTGCCCTTGATCGAAAGCTTGAAGCGGCCATCCTGCGGGATACGGCGCTCGGCAATGTCGAGTTCGGCCATGACCTTGATCCGGGACACCACCTGGTCTGCCATCTCTATCCCCGGAACCTGCGCCACCTGCGTCAGCACGCCATCGATGCGATATTTGACCTTGAGGCCGCCGGGAGCGGTTTCGAGGTGGATATCACTGGCCGAACTGCCCATCGCATCAAAGACCGTCGAATTGACCAGGCGCACCACCGGGCTCGTATCCTGCGAAATCGACGCGAGCGAGATGTCTTCCGCAGCAACGAGTGCGGACTGCTGCGCGCCCATCGCGCCGAGCGCGCCATCCATTGCGCGCAATTTCTCCTCGTGCACGGCAAAGAACGCGACGAGGTCGGCCGGATGCGCAAGCCGCCATTGCGGCGCGCGCCCCAGCCGGGTTTCGAGCCAGCTTTGCTGCGCCAAGTCGAAGGGGTTGGTGAGCACACAGAGCGGTGCCTCGGCGGCACCGTGCGCCACCAGACATTTTCGGCGCACCGCTTCGTGGTAGGGCAAGCGGTCGAAATCAGGGACGATGTCGTATAGCGCTTCCATGCCGAGCACTTCGATGCCCAGCGTCGCACCGAGGCGGGCGAGCGCGACGGCGGGCGGGAGTTGCAGGCGATCTTCGAGCACGTCCCAAAGTTTTTCGCCCGCCGCCAGGCGGCGGACCTCGTTCAGGTCGGCCGTGCCGATCATGCCCATGGCGGCCACCGCATCCGATACCTTATTCATTGCAGGCTGCCCGCAAGTTCGAAGATCGGCAGGTACATCAGGATCACGATCCCGCCGATCAGGAAACCGATCAGCGTCATCAGCACCGGCTCGAACAAGCGCGAGGCCCAATCGACGGTGCGGGAGACCTGGTCGTCGTAGAAAATGGCGATACGTTCCATCATCTCGCCCAGTTCGCCGCTACGCTCGCCAACGACGAGCAGGCGCGTACCGACTTCGGTTGACAGGCCGTTCGCGCCGAAAGCATCGGAAACCGTGCGCCCTTCCCGGATTGCCTGCCGGGCCGTGGCCAGGCCAGCTTGCAGCGCCGGCTGCGGGAGCAGCGAGTCCGTCATGTCGAGCGCCGCAACCAGCGGGACGCCGCCCTTGAGCAGCATCGCCACCGTGCGCGTAAAGCGGGCAAGCTGGTAGATGCGGAACTGCTCGCCGAGGAACGGCAACTGCCACAGGCGGCGCATGATTGCAGCACGCAATGCCGGGCGGCTCAGCGCATAGCCCAGGCCAGCGAGCCCGGCGATGACGGCAAGCGCAAAGGCAGCGGCATGCTCGCCGGCGAACTGCCCCCACTGCATCAGCGCACGCGACAGCGCCGGCAGGCGGTCGCCGCCAATGTCCTCGTACACCTTCGCAAAGCGCGGCACGACGTAACCGAGCAGGAAAAGTACGACCAGCAGGCCGACGCCGACCAGCAGCGCCGGGTAGACCGAAGCCGACACCATCTTGTCGCGCACGGCGTTGAGCCGCCGGTGGTAGGCGAGGTAGCGGCGTAACGCCTCGTTGAGGTCGCCGGTGCGCTCGGCCGACTTCACGGTCGCAATGAGCAACGCGGGGAATATGTCTGGCAGCCCTTCCAGCGCGCGCGAGAAGGCTTGCCCTTCGCCGAGCAGGCGGTGCAGCGCCTCCAGGTGCCGGTGCGCCTGGTCCTGCTTGGCTTTGCGGGCGAGGATGGCAACCGCCTCGACCAGCCCCATCCCAGCGTCGAGCAGGGAGAGCAGTTCCTGGCAAAAAAGCGGCACGGAAAAGCGGGAAGCGGCCAGGGCGGAGAGCCTGCGACCCGCCGGTGCCACGACGTCGATCACGCGGTAGCCGCGCGATTCGGCTTGCTGGCGTGCGGATTCGCGGTTCGCGGCATCGAGTTCGAAGGTGGACACGCCATCGGTGGCTCGGAAGGCTTTGATCAGATAGCGCATGGACTACCAGTTTCCGATGTCGGCATCCTCGTCCTGGCCGCCGGGCCGGCCGTCGCGGCCATAGGACAGGATGTCGAAGTCCCCATGGTCGCCGGGCTGCTTGTATTGGTACGCGTTGCCCCAGGGGTCGTGCGGCACCGCACGCTTGAGATAGGGCCCCTGCCACTTGGTAACGCCAGCCGGTGCCGCCATCAACGCTTCAAGCCCCTGCTCGGTGCTCGGATAGCGGCCGATATCGAGGCGGTAAGTCTCGATTGCCTTCTCGAAGGCGTCGATCTGCGCGCGTGCGGCCTTGACCTCGGACTTGCCGACCTGCGAGAAATAGCGGGGGGCGACGTAGCCCGCCAACAGGCCGATGATGACCATGACGACGAGCAGTTCGAGCAGGGTAAAGCCGCGGG
>Ga0123357_10014378_pt1 | contig 10327 bp, 8 predicted proteins | sample TergutEmb28metaG_FD_89873 | JGI IMG/M metagenome (GOLD analysis project Ga0123357, IMG submission 89873) | Embiratermes neotenicus P4 segment gut microbial communities from Petit-Saut dam, French Guiana - Emb289 P4 | ecosystem: Host-associated > Arthropoda: Insects > Digestive system > Gut ... | reverse complement strand
TTTTTTTTTTTTTTTTTTTTTTTTTGTTTTTTTTTTTTTTTTTTTTTTTTCTTTAATTTTTTTTTTTTTTTTTTTTTTTTGCAGTTATTTATGTTTGTCAATGTTTGTTTACAGTTTGGTTAGGCATACTAAATAGAATGGAACATGTTAGAAACCTTCTTCACATTTTTGTGGGAATATGCAGTAAATGGGTTTTTCATGTATTTATATATACATACTGTATATAGGGTTTTATTTTTGTAGTTGTTCATTGAAACATTAATACTGACAAGGTGCTTACAGACACTATAAATTGAGGAACTGTGGGAAGTGGCAAGTAGTGAATAAACCTCCACTATTCAGTGGACAGTTTGAATTCGTGTTACATGTCCGCAAAGTAGTGGAATACTATTCTAGCATGTCTTTTAAGCGCATTGCTAAATTGATTGTAGTCAAAGGAAAATAAATTCCCAGTTTTTAAAGTTATAGTTAATATTTTGGAGTTTTATATGAGAAATGTGAATGATTCACACAAGAAACAGCATTTTCTTACTTAATAATGTTACAGTGGTTTTCAGAAGATACTGCATGCATGCTGTTAGATTTTGTGGTCCATTGTTTTTGTAAGTCTAACAGTGCCACTGTACATTCACCACCGTTAGTGGTGGCATATTGAAGGTGGCAGTAGGGGATTTCTGTTCACTGACTTTCATGGACACTAAGCAATGGTAGCACTATACTGTGGGTTGACTATACTTTGTTTCAAATGATGAGAAATGTGACAACTGATTAAGTAATATGGCCATAGTGACATAAAGGAAGCTTAAGTACACTACTGTTCCAGGTGGCTAAGAATCGGTACAGTGGAGACTTGGGTGTCATGCCATTGGAGTTTGATAAGGATAGTCTTAGTTATGCACAAAGGAAGAGGAAAGTGCCTGATGAAAGTGATGTTCCAAATCCAACATAAGACTTATTAAAAGTAAATAGCCTCTTAAATCTTGAATTGATTTGTGATTCACAAATGAAGGCCAACACAGTGTACAATATGTTGTGGACAATAATACTATTAATTAATATACCCTTACATGTTTGAGCTAGGCTGGGCTATCGTTAGGAAGGACATGCAAAATAAAAGTGTGAATTACTTAAATTTCATATTAAAACTATTGCCTGAAGTCAGTCAACCTCTTACAGACCATTACTATACACTAATATATTGCCAAAATCTGTATAAATATCACATTACTGTGCTAAAAGTAGGAGCATTTAATGGTGTATTTTCTGCTTCCAAAATATTCTTCAAATGGACCCTGATGTATGATTAACAGGACTGGATGGGAAACCATGACAGTTATCCAGTAATGGTTTAAGGATATGACTTGTGCCTCACAATTTGCTGGGGACAAACAACGTATCTTCTACTAGTCTAGCATTTCATGTGTTACGTTATTTGAATTTCACTTTTATAATAATGAATGCTTATACACTGTTAAGCTGTAGTGGGTTAGCTGATTTAAGACACTAGTTATTTTTAAATGTAGAACAAATTTTCTGCTTTGTATTGTACATGTTGTTCCTGGTGACAGCCCAGCATGGCTGAAAGTCAAATATCAAACTCATAGTAGCTCTTTGTAACATCTTGTGTACTGTTTTGGCTTTTGTTGCTGAATTAAATGGCCTTGTGAATGTGTGTGTGTTGTTTCATTCCTGCACAGCAACATTATGCATTATATTGTCATTTTCATATAATGCATTGTTTTTTTATGGCTATTAGCAAATTTTATTATGATCCATGATTAGACCTTATTTTTAAAATATTTTTATGTGAATTAATAAATGATTTGTTTCATACAACGTTTGTATCACTTTCATTCCTTTTTTTTCCAAGATGCTGGTACACTGAAAAGCTCATTTAACATATGCAGGTAGAGCCATTAGCTGTGTGAGACCAGCTTTGTAGCTTTGACACATTTTGTGGGCCCTGCATGTTAATGGTGGTGTTTTTGGGCTTAATTGAGAAAATACACAGTGACAAAAAGACTTAGGAACACAGTATTTGTTATAAAAATTGATGCTTTTATTTATCACAACAATAAGTATTTGATATATGTCTGCCTTGCAGTGACGATGATAGCAAAGAAAATTGAGCGCTGGGAGGAAGAGAAAGACATTATAAAGCGGAGTGAATTCGCGATGCCTTTAGAGTAAACAAATGACGCGCTGGGGTTGATGGCCTTTAGGTTGTGAATCACTGCGCTAGCCCGAGGAACTAAAGCAACCAACTGGTGTTTGAAGGCGACACATTCGCAGTCACGCCCTGTTCGCATAAAAACAATATTCAGTAGTAGGGTTAAAATACAAGCGATTCAGTGCATGCTAATTTAACAATAAATAAATCGCTTTCTGTAATTATTTTAAATTAAAAAGTATTTCGCATTTACTCTATACGACGGTGCTGTAGTGGGAACGCCACGCGTTTAGGTAGCGCAATTCTGCACAAGAGATCGGAAGTGCGTTCGTAGACTCCGAAGCACGTGTTGGTGCATGCTGCTACCTGATCGTGACATAATGTCAACAGAATGGCGGCGGTGAAACGTGTGAAGGGATCAATTATTTATATTTTGATGAAATGGTTGTTTATTATGGTGTTTTTTATGTCGGTTTTGAAGACAACAGATGGCGAACTTAGCCGAGTAGTTAACAAGGATCCTACAATTGTAATTGCACTTCTAGTACGAAATAAAGCACACACACTTCCATATTTTTTGACGTTACTTGAGAGGTTAGACTATCCGAAAGACCGAATTTCATTATGGTAAGTCTTTATTTGTGCGAGTAGGTGGTTGCTGCATTTAATAGAAGGTTATAAACAGATACGGAAATGTATGTCGCCAAATAGGAGTTGTACGTACAGAAGTTAGGAGTGTAGTATGTTGCTGAATGTGAGGTAATGATAAAAGGTGCATGCAGCACGTTGCATTCTGACGTTATTTTTCAGACTGTATAGAAAATTGTCACAATTTATAGCAGAGAAGTAATGAAATGGCGCATCGCGTGTTATTGTGAATACATATTTAATACCTAATTCTCAGAAATGCAGGAAGCAAATTGGGCATAATATAATCATTTGTGACAAATAATTAAAATGATGATTTTTGCTTAACAGCCCATAATGGTGCAAATGTTAGCAATTTCTAAACATTTTCCTAAGAATTTTAAGTTTAATTTCACAATAAAAATGTAGAAAACGTGATTAAGAATTGCGAAAGGTACTGAAGGTAGCAAAACGCTTCACAAACATAAAGCAGATCTTTACCAAAATAGCCGATTGACAAGACAGGCTGCAGATGTAAAGTGAACGAAAAAACGGTGACACTTTACTTGGGTAGATGTGAAGTTTATGTGAGCCTCACCTGTCACACTGCACACATGTAATGTGTGTGCAGTGCGTACCAATTATTGCTACAGCTGAGTAAGAATATCAACACACGTTTTGTGTGACAACTGAAATTTATCCCCAGAACATAAAAGGCATTTACATTTAAAAACGGTTACACGCCAGATATATTAATGTTTATTTCACATATAAAGCAATCACATGGCTGAATGCATTTACCTAACAAAACAGTAAAGTAACACACATGTTTTAAGGCTGTAAGTGATCAATGATTTGTAATTGTGATGTAATCCGAGTGTGATATTATTAACCTCTATATTCATTTTACAAATTTAGAACATAGTTTTGTGTTGTTCCATGCAAACTTTTCACATTTATGTACTGTACAAATGGTCTAATGATGGCCTGTATATACCATGACGTGTAAGGATTTAAATAAATACCTATATTAAAATTTATTTGTAATATATATTAATATTTTTTTTTTTATATATATATGTTGATATTGATTGAGTAGATCACATATATATCTTTGTGTCTAATTCCTGCTCTGAGTGCTAGATGTCATGGATTCTGATTATGTGTATTTTTGTTTTATATAGCTGCAGAAGTAGATGTTTGACAGAATGAGGTTTAAGGATCTCTGTGATCAAGCATGTAGCCCACCATGTTCCAGTACAATGGAAAGATGGCATGATTATCTTAAATCTGGAATGACACAATTTTTCAATGTGTTAGAATAATACTTCATGTCAGTTGATTCTGTGAAGAAATAACACCCTGTTGGTTATATAGTAGTTCACACTACATGCTTCCCATAAACCTATTAACATTGTAGTTTAGTGACAGGCATATAGATTGTTCTGGTTTCTTATTGTTACATTTTCTACAGGATCGCTTTCATGTGAAAATCATGCATTCTCTTGCATTTTGGGTAGCAGATCTTTAACAAAATGACAGCAGGACATTACTAATGTCCTGCACAGTTTGACCTCTGTTTCCATATTTTATTGTCACAAATGATTGATGTGTTATCACTTTTGGTGAATTGCCACTGGGCTATGTCATAGATCAAGTGGTTGGTTGTTGGTGTTTTAGCATTGGAGCCAGGGATTGATACCAGGACAGACCACATGGGTTTTGTGATGCATGACAGTGGTACTGGAACAGGTTTTTCTTTGAGTACTTCAGTTTTCTCCTGTCATTGTCATTCCACCAATTCCCTGTACATATATTTATACATGTACCATTGATGCTATATAATCCTTAGTAATTGTCAATACAACTGCTAAATGTAGCATAAACGAATTGCTACTGTTTGTGGTCTCTTATGTGTTTGTTTCATGTTCTTGGTTTACACTGTCAAGAAGTAGCAGAACTTTAAAACTGCGCCATGCATGATGTCACATACTTTTGTACAGGGTTCATAGTGATCATAATGAAGACAGAACCTTAGAAATCTTGAAGCTTTGGCTGCCATCTGTTGAGGGTCAGTACCATTCTATAAATGCTGAGCTTCTGTCCTCTCCTCCTGAACGACTGCCTGAAGAAAAGGGACCAGCACATTGGCCTTCATCACGCTTCACACATATTATTGGGTTGCGTGAAGAGGCCTTGGTTGCTGCCAGACAGATGTGGGCTGACTATATATGGGTGAGTGTTCATTTAGCTTTTCAGGTAACATGAAACTTCAGACCTTTGTAAACCTGTGGATAGTTTTAGAAGGATTCTTTTAACTTGAATGATATGAAATGATAATATTTGTGTCATTAGTTTGTTTCTTTTATACTCCTGCTAAGTGTGTGATTGATCTCTAGAGCCATTGTTAGCATGTAAACTTGGAAACAATCTACTGCTACTACTACTACTACTACTACTACTACTACTACTACTACTACTACTACTACTACTGCTGCTGCTGCTACTACTGTTGCTGCTGCTACTACTGTTGCTGCTGCTGCTTCTGCTGTTGCTGCTGCCGCCACTACCGCCATAGTAGTAGTAGTAGTAGTAGTAGTGGTAGTGGTGGTGGTAGTGGTGTTTTATCTTCATTATGCCATTATTATTATTTTGCCTTCCACATTTCGTTCAGTTCAAGCTATTTGCCTTTTCTGGAGGGATTGAGTTGGGAACCAAGGAAACCTTCAGGGAGGATAGTCAGCACCCTGCCCAATATTCAAATGGGGTACCCTCTGGATAGAAATCAGAAGGCAGCTGTTGTGGTTTGAGATGTCATATCAGGCTGTCTGATCATTAATGAATTTAGCTAATGAATTGCTGGTGTAGCATGACATAATGCCTAAATGCTGGAGTCAGCATGAAATAAGCATTGGGTGTCAGTGATGTAGTCAGTTAATAGTGACTCACAATTCACATATGTTTTTTGAATTATTAGCTGTGAAATGGTTCTTAGTGTGGCGAAATCTTACAGTTGTTTAATCTCTTATCCTTTGGGAATTGTCTGTGTTTTGTGTGGGATTAAATTGCCTTTGAGATAAAAAATAATTTTGGAGTGTTATAAATCATATAAAAAATCCTTAAAATGTTGTGAGTTCTTCATCTTAGTCTGTAAAAGATACTAAGTATTTTAGAACCATAAGTCTCCCATTCATGTAGGAAAGTTTCCTTGGTGGAGCCATTTCTTGCACATTCTGAAGTGTTATGGGAGTTTGGAAAGTATTGTGATGTCTGCAACAAACAAATTAAGTAGCAAACAGTTAAGGTTCATCTGGATTTTAGGGGTAAAGGACTACTTTCTTTAATAATTTCTTTTTGTATTAAATACAGCTGACATTTGAATACACGATGATGAGTTATTAAGGAATGCGTGAAGTAACCTACCATGCTCTCATGTCATGCCTTAAGGAAAATTATACTGTTTCGTATCTGTGTCAGAGATCTCAGATTTGAGAGTGGCTGGATTCTGTATGGATTTTTCTGCGTACCTTCATCCCTTCACTTAATTAAGGCAACTATTTGTTAATACTAATAATACCAGGCTGACTCTTAAGATAAAGGACCCCTGTGTTGGCTGTCATCCAGTGATGTAGAAGAGGTCCCTACAGACCCTGTGGCGCAGGGGACCCCATGGTGGGTGGGGCCAAATGTACGGAATACTAACATCTGTTTTGGATACTTTTGGATGGTATTCTGTTCTTCCGATAGAAGGTCAAATCCTGTATCCCTTTTGTGAGATCTGGGAGTAATATCTGTAGAAATTGTAGGGGGATCTCCAAATATCATATGATGAGGAGCCCCTGACTGGTTATGTGTGCTATTGCTGCCATTCTTATTATAATCTTATGGACAGACCTAGTTATGTGGGTGTCTCTTCTTCAGAAAAAGTAAAAGTAAAAAAGTAAAGTGTTCCCGTTACAGGCCCGGTGTAGCTCTACTCTTCCATGATTACGGCACTAGAAGGGAGTAAGTGGTCAGCAGCACGCCCTGGCCACACTTAACCCCGGGAAAGTCCCAGTTCCCATTTTACAGGAGGCTGGGTGGGCCCCAGGGCCGGTCGGGGCAGGCGGAAAATCTCGTCCCCACCGGATTCGATCCCGGACCGTCCAGCCCATAGTCAATCACTATACCGACTGAGCTACCCGGCCCACTCTTAAGAAACAGTATCCTTCAAAACTGCCCAACTGGGTAGAGGGTTTTATGTATGTAGAATGCAGGTGGAGGTATTATTATATAAAATCTTTCAAAATTTTTATTTATTTCTGCATATATGTTTGTGTGTCTAATAAACTTGTTGTAATGTTATTGTTTTGCAGTTACTTGACTGTGATGTCTTCATAACAAATCCCCAGGTTTTGAGGTTGCTCATTACAAAAGGCCATACTGTGGTAGCACCAATGCTTAAGTCTGATGGACTCTACTCTAACTTCTGGTGTGGGATGACAGAAGAATACTACTACCTCCGAACCGAGGACTACAAGCCCACCCTGCAGCGTGAACGTATTGGTTGTTTTCATGTTCCAATGGTTCATTCATCGGTACTAATTGATCTTCGCCGAGCCTCATCCAATGGCCTTACCTTTGTGTCTAGTAAAGTGCCTGATTATAAGGGACCACATGATGATATTATTACATTTGCCATAGCTGCGAATAAGTCTGGTATGTACACAAATTGAATATTTTTTATGCATTTGTTAATGTATTTTTGGTAATTGTCATGTGGTCATTACTGTAACTTCATTATATAATGTGGAGTGACCAGATATACTATAGCCATCTGAAGAGTGATGTTTGTCTAAATTACGTATAAACCCCACCGCTTACCTTACAGAAAATAGGGTCCATCTCCGTCATAAAGATCAACTTGTTAATGCTATGTTAGGAACACAGTATTTATTATGAAAATATTATGAAACGTATACATATGCTGCATGATCAAAATACAGAGTCGCTTAATATTACAGCATGTGGCACATACAGTAGCACTGGGCTTAAAAAAATAAAAAGGTAACTACAGGGGCACTCCAATTTTTGTTACCTGTCACAGCAACCTAACACATTTTTCTCGTATTGCCAAGTGTGGGATTGATTTCTGCTAGATTTTGGTGACTTTGTAGTAAAAATTTATTACTGAAAAGTGAAAAATCACTTAAAGATATTAATAATTTGTTTGTAAAGTCACTGTCGTACTCTATGATAACTTCAGAACCCTGTGTGAATTCCAGACTTTACATTCATCTTTAATTGGTGATTAATAGAAATGAAAACACTATAACTGACCATTAATTATGGTGTATGACATCATGGTAGAGTTGAGAAATTAGTGGACAGGACTGTTTCAGCAGCCACTGAATAAGAGATTACTGGAGTGAGTCTTTATATAAGAGCAATCACAGATGCAAGGAAGCAGTAGGCAGAGATTTTTATGTGCTGCATGCAACCTTGTCTTAAGCTGAATTATTTTCTGTAAGCCCAGTGTTACAAATTTGAGTTTTATTTCTGGAAACCTATTTCACACCACAATAATGCCAGTTGATCTAAATAAATAAATACAAGTTCTCTGTATGCTTTTACGGACATTTATTGAGTAAAAATTGCTTAAAAAAAACAAAACAAAATTGATTTGAAAATTCTTAGAACACATGCTACAAAAAGATAATTTATGAACTTCTTTCAGCTTCAGCACTTCAGGAGGGAGTGCTTTATTGAGAAATCCTAATGGGGAGGATCTGGTGTCATCTTAGTGGGAAGACTTTGCTGGGATATGTGGGTGGTGCAGTTAAAACTGTTGCTTCTGGGGATCTTTTCTGCATGTGGTGGTCATACTTATCAGTTTTAGTTGTTACACTAAGGAATATTTTTTTTTTACCATTAGAATATTTACACAATTATGGGGTTGAAATTTGAACTGTCATAAGTTGGGCCTCTACTATATGTGTGTTCAGTCAGCTACAGAGTGTGGAAAGGTATTTGTGATTTCAAGAACAAATGAATGTAAGGTTTTATATACTTTAGGTAAGTCGTCCTCACAAATTTGCTACAAAGTCAGAGATTCATAATTCAAATAACAAGTAATACACAATATGGATGTGCTGCTTTGCTGAAGTAATAGTTTGGAAGAAGCTCTATTTGTGAGCAGCTATTTAAAGAAGTGTTCAGTAGAGGGGCATTAGGTTGGTTCTAAATATCTTATAACTGAGGATTGTACAAAATGAGAATGGCTGAGTAACACTGCCTCAGAGCATGGAATTTGTAAAAGAAAGGGAAAATGAAAAATTACTTATGAATTACTTTGTATTTACTGATTTAATTAAAATTGATTCCCACAAGGCACGTGGCCAGTAAATGGTTTAGTATTAATATTCCAAAGCATTTTTGAGATATCATATGGATTAAAAACTAAAGGTTTTGGAAGATTTGCAAAAAGACCATTTTCTAAACATGTTGTGTCTTATATTTCAGGGGTACCGCTGTATATTTGTAATGATAATGTTTACGGATTTGTGATGGTTCCACTGGAACGGAGTGATTCCTTAGAACTTGACTTTATGCAGTTAGTAAATCTGAAACTGGAAGTTTTGGGTATGTATCTTTATAGAACTCATTGTATTGCAGTTTGTGAATTACATCTAGTATCACTGGCTCTGTGGTGAAGATGTAAGAGTGCCTTGCTATATTTATACTTTGAACATAGTTCCATAGTTCTGTCTGAAAGTATGTAAAAATGTTACTAAATTGTGACACATTATTTAGTTTTTTTTTGTTTGCGTGTAATTAGGGGACGAAGTTGAATGTTAGTGCACCATTAACATTTCACTGTGCCACTGTGCTAACAAACTGTGCATGAAGATTAACTTGTGATGAGTTACTTGAGTTACATGGATGAGTGGGACAACGTGGAGTTAAAAATGTTTGAAATAAGCCACATATGTTTTGGTTTAATGTGTTCAATATTTCTGGACATTCTAGTTCAAAAGTTTTATTTCCCTCATTATTAAAAGGAAAGAATATTTTTCTAATTTTTTTTTTATTTGACAAATATCAAATATTTATTACTTATATTCATTTTATAGCCTATGTGCATCTCTTAAAAAAGGAAGGGGACTGGAGATCACAATGCTGCTCATATGTGTGTCCTCTTTTTTTTGGCTTTGGAACCATTTATGAGTTTTCACAGAATTTTTTATGGATTTTATGCCACTAATGGCCTTCCCAACAGCATGCGTTTTTTTTTTCCCTCCCCTCCTCCTCCAAATTCTGTCCTGTGATTTTGGTTAATGTTGAAGGCAACCTAGAGTTGGCCAAGACCCTACATGGGTTGTAGCACCCGGAAGTGGAGTGGAGTGATTTTGGTTAATGGCGCTTTTCGAATTTGTACTTGGAATGTCATTGAGTCTGTGTGTTTGGCGTTGGCTACATATGGGTAAACTGTCCCTTCTGCTAGATGTGCTTGAGATTCTAATGTTATTTATAAAGATGTTGATATGTTTA
>Ga0123357_10014376_pt1 | contig 10328 bp, 10 predicted proteins | sample TergutEmb28metaG_FD_89873 | JGI IMG/M metagenome (GOLD analysis project Ga0123357, IMG submission 89873) | Embiratermes neotenicus P4 segment gut microbial communities from Petit-Saut dam, French Guiana - Emb289 P4 | ecosystem: Host-associated > Arthropoda: Insects > Digestive system > Gut ... | reverse complement strand
GCTTGTGAGTGCGGTAATGAACCTTCGGGTTCCGTGAAATGCGGGGAATTTCTTGACTAGCTGCAAATCAGTTAGCTTCTCAAGAAGGACTCTGCACCATGGAGTGAGTAAGTAAGTAAGTAAGTAATTAGCACTAACTGATATCATCCAGGCAAGCAGTTAGTAATTATTCGTTTTTTTTAAGTTCCTTGTTTTTATGAAAAAATTATGACGTCAGGTCTCTTTGTGGCTCCTTCCTGCGACGCCTCAGCCCCAGTCACATCACCACCAAACACACACACACACACACACACACACACACACACGCACTCACGCACATACATTATTAAGATCTGTTTGATTATTACTGCTTCATCTACTTTATATCTTGTAAATGAATGTCATTTCCTTCGCAACTAGTTGACCGTCTGTACATAGTCTTTCTTCGAAATGTAATACTGTTGTGGTTGTGAAAAGATTCATGCTTGTACGAAATAGGGAAGTTCGCGAAGACTCACTACTGTTCCCCACCTGGAACTGGTCAGGTCCACTCTATCTTCGTGTCCTTTTTACCAAATAGGAAACTGGCTAAAGCGATGACTTTTTGACTTATATTCGAGAGGTGCCCTAGCTTAATCTACGCTATCTATCCTAACTGGAGTTCCTCGTCATGTACCTGTCTACCCAGGATTTTCCGGGAATTTCCTTTAATTAGACCCTCACCACATCTTTCTGTATCTTTACTAATTCTTTATTTACTATCATGCAATCAGCCGTCTGATTACGCTTTAGGTTACATATTTATTTTCTTAGTCTGAAGTCTTTCTACCTACTCATTGCAGAAGAAGTTTGGTGTTGCGCTTCATCACGTTCAGTTACACACACACACACACACACACTTGGTAGTACTCCTCTGGAAGAGCGATCGGTCCGTCACAGAGACCTCTACCTGACATCACACAAACAGACATCCATGCCCCCGGCGGTATTCGAACTCGCAGTCCCAGCAAGCGAACGGCCGCAGACCCACGCCTTAGACTGCGCAGCCGCCGGGATTGACTAGTTTATGTACAACGTCGTTAAGTAACCAACAGATCGGTAAATATACACAACCGATTTCGCAAAGATCTATCTTGACATTAACCTCCCTTCTTTGTCTGGGTTTTCGGGTGCTCCGAGCAACAGCGTTATCAGTTTGGTGGTTGTCGTCTAGTCGTGTTTAAAATGCTAATAAACAATGAAATATTCTGTCCAACACAACTGCTGCTTTTTATAGCATAACTACATGTTTCGGTCACAAATTCGGACCATCATTAGGCTGTCGCATAACAACCTGGTCACAAAAGCGGTATAGATTTTGTTGAGGTTATTTGCCTTCTTTTAAAAAGGTTTTTGCTATAGCCTGATGGTGGTCCGGATAAGGAAATGAAACGTGTAGCTGTAGTATAATCAGCGGATAGTTCTTTCGGACGGAATATTTAATTGTTTATTGAGCTACTAATTCTCGAATGACCATTCTAACAATACATTTCCCATATTCCTAGTTTCCATAACCATTTTACTTTTGATACTCTATAATAATGAATGTGACAGTGTATGTACTAATTTTCTGTTTTTAAAGGATTTGTTACGTATTAAGTTGGCAGGTTCTGTGTTTGCAGTATATTTGAGCTGCGCTGTATAGCTGCTAACAGACGGTAACGAAGGAAAGTTGACCTCGCTTGAGTATTTCATTTGTTGTAATTCCGTAGCTTTTCGTGTTTGCTTATGGTTGCTGTATGATACGTATTATTAATATTTCTTTTAGTTTTCGATAAATGTGCATACACAATGCCACGTTTAGAGCCCATTGTGCACGTGTGACCCACATTTCTGGTCGTTGCTTCTAAATTGCATCCTCAGAACTTCAGTACTAAAAGTCAAACGACAACATTGAAATAGATTACGGTGAAGACAATTCAGCCAACATTTCGGAATTAAAGGTGACACGTGTATTTATTGCATCATCTAAACAAACCGTATGCTTGTGATCAGGGCAGACCACGTTGATTGTATAGTGCCTTTAGGGTAATAAAATTTAATAACACAGTTTGCCCTTTTATTATGACCTTTTAATACTACGTACGATACGTGAGTGGGGGCCTAAACATAGTTAACGTGATCGGGTGTCTCGTAGAAGTGTCTTTATTCCACAACGTTTTATCACTGAGCAGATTTATGTCGCGGGAACACTATATGTTGATTCGGTCGAAGTCTCGAGTGGGACGCCGGCTAACCTAACTGTGTTCCTGTGGGTGTTTCATCAATTCATCTACGCAGTTGCCGGCATAGTGCCGCGATTGGCAAAGCCCAGCTTCCTCCATATCCTTTCCAGTTCGTCCGACATCATTCATCCTATCATCGGCGCCAATACTGACGGCGGCACAGAATAATTAAAAAAACAGTATGTTGTGTAGTGCGTATGTTACTTACCACCGAAAATCACTTTCAGATGTTTCATCGGCGAATTGATTTGTGGACATGAAACAAATTAATTTTCATTGTAATTGTCGCCATTTTTCTGCAGCATAGGCTGCATGACGGTCAGCAAACATTTGCATTTCTCTGTTGACTTTATTACGCGATAAATTATCATACTATCAACCAGTATACGAAAAGAATTGGAATGATGAATTGTGACGTGGTATATATTTTTAATAAGAATATTAAACAAACGGAGTCCAGGGTGAAACTTTGTATGAAACCATATCAAATGGGGATGTGAACTACCTTGTTAACCTACGCAGACACAAGTGGACGTGTACATTATATAGGCTGACCACGGAACCAGGTATTGTAGCCTAGCGAGAGTCCAAAACAGTCCAGTATGTTCCTTGCAAGATTATGTGGCGCTTTATGAAAGGTAGAGACGATGATCACGATGATCGTGACAGTGATTATAATGGCGATAATTATAAAGTGAGATTGGCCCTGTGCGCGCTGTGAAGGCATATGGAGAAATGGAGATAAAGCTCCACTCGTGCCTAACCTCGGTGCTAGGTGGAGGTGAAAGGCCAGCTTTAAGCTGCGGCCGCTTTGCCCTTGGAAAAGGCCCCTTTTCCGTCCCTCGGTGCCCATTGCAAAGGAGGCTGGTTGGGTCCGAAGCCGGCTGCAGAACAGCCGAACGGATTGTCGTGAAATTCAGTATTGGAAAATTTAGAGCACATTGTCGAGGCATTTTAGTTTAGGCTAAGAATGGAGAAATGTAATGGACACTTTACATGAAGACCTGTGCAGTGCTATGCGCAACACCAGGCTGCATTTTATGTACTGTATTGAAATACGCCGTTAAAGCCTGTATTAAATAACGTGTACTGTACAAGGCCTGCATAGGCACGTTTTTCGCCGACTTCAAGTTGTTAAAAATTTGCACGCTGAAATTTTCCGAGACATTCCGAAGGCCAAATACTAGGCGCGTGTTTTATGAATCGGGCTATGATAATGTAATATTGTAATTATGTGTGTATTTAAAGAGTTGTAGAAATAGTTTTTTTTTACATTTTTTACCTTAAAAATATACAGAGGCTGTAAGGAAATAAACCTGGACATTTATGTTAATTGTAAAATCCGCCCGGAGAGAAATTTTTTTATATATAAAAAAGGACATGTCCGGGAAAAAGGGTATGTATGGTAGTCCTGGTGTTGGCCCATATGACAGTTAATGTACGTACTAACAATGAAGAGTTAAACTTTAATATTGATTGATTATTTATATGGTATAATTTATAGATTAGACTTTTTCGCAAATTTGTTTTAGCCATCTATATGGAAGCCATCCCGTTGTGTTTTTCACTAAATAAACTGCACTTATTCAGTCCAACACAACACAACACAGATTTATCATCATCATCATCATCATCATCATCATCTAGCTACCATGAATGTGGGCCACTGGTTGACCAGTTCTTGTCTCACAATTCTAGGAGTCTCGTTAATGGTCTTACCTTTTTACACAGGTTTATTATGATTCATATTGTTGCCTTTACATATGTGCTACATGTTTCGACTTGTACTTAGGCCATCCTCCGGCATGTAGATTCAAAAATATTACAAGGAAGGTATAATAAATGTCTAAGGGGCCCCTTGGTTACAGTCGCTATTTTTATAATGTTAAAACGTAGAATATAAAATATACAAGTATAAGACCTAAATAATTTTTAAAAAATTTACATATAAAGATTTTTATTAAATTTAAGTCCTCGTGTACTGTAGAAAGAGTTCGTATTAACATTCTTCATGATTTTTGTGTGTTTATATGGCGCGGCCTAGCGTACTCTTTGATATAGTTTCTTCTTTGGATTGTGTTTGCAAATTGTGGGCCAGGATATGATTTTATGTGGCGGTAGAACGATGTGTACCTGCGGTAACGTCGTTCCATCACCGCTTTAAATTTCAGCTGCGAAATAGTTGTGTAAAAAGTGGAGAGATGGGTGTAAAATACTCGCGTTTGTCGATATTTTACTTCAGAAGACCCACCTTCGGCTGTTTGTAGCAGATAATCAAGAAAATATAAGTTTTTCGGGTTTTCACGGCGGGTGTTTTTCAAGCGGTATTTTCTTAAGCTCTTAACCCCCACACATCAATCCGTAATTCTGATTGGCCAAATTTTTAGTCTTTCTGCGTGTCACACATTTACTCGTCCCAGTTAATGCAGCATCCATCTGAACGAAAGTGTCACGGTGAAGATGGAGACAGCAGGTTCGTCCGAAACGTCCGAACAATATTCTGCATGGCGTAAGAACGCAACGAATCAACAACTGAGACGATCAAAAGTTAGAACTCACGAATTGAAGAGCTGGAGGCAACAACAACATCAACAAACTGAGGGTGCCAGGACACATCCAACATGTACAAGTATTATTTGTCTAGTTGTTTCCTTTAAGAGCCGGGATATCGTAGCAGTATTGACGAGGCCACGGGCTGAACGATCCAGGGTCCGAATCACATCAAGGGAGGAAATGCTTTCTTTTCCAAAATGTCCTCCACTTCACTCGTTGCTGGAGTCTTCCCAGGCGGGAAGACGGTCGCGCGGTACAGTTGACCATTCAAATTCATCATGTGCCGAGGTTAAAAACGAATAGAGCTACATTCCACACCTCCTTTAAGCCGCCACGGTGTGGACAGGGACAACTTGACTCTTTTTTTTTTAACTTGTTCCCTATATTGGAAGGATATTGATTTGTAAATTCTTATAATAAAACCAACTAGAAGCAATAATGTCTCAAATTTATTTTTGGAATAAAACTCTACATGTTTCGGGCAGTTCCTCTGTCCATCATCAGGAGTTTTACACTGTACACACAGCAATGGTATATGTCGTACAGGTTTGCTGACAGCTTGCGAGCAGGATCAGGACTGATCCTGTAGAGTTTTATTCCAAAAATAAGTTTGAGAAATTAGTGCATCTAGTTGGTTTTATTATAAGAATTTATCACGATGCACGGTCACCTGAACGTCAAATTGATTTGTAAGTTTACGTTGTTAGTCATCGGATTACTGTACAGGAAGCGAGTGGAAAATAATGCAGATGGAATGTATGAAAACCGGTATCCCACAATAGGATTGCATTGTAAACCTGTGGCGAGGAGGCGTCGGACGTTGTACAGGCAAGGTAACGTTGTCCATGGTAACAGGCACCGCGCCGGGAAGGCGCCATAGTGAGCTTGAAGGGATGATGGGTGGGGCCAGAGTTTTTCTGGACGTGATGGCAAAGGCGAAAGTGTCTGCCTTTGCCAGGAGCCAAACACAGGTCATCCAGCCAGTTGCCTAGTCACTGTACTGTGCTACTCCGTCATCTGCAGACTGACAGGAGTGGGCCTGGCTGTCTGTTGCACTGCGCCTGTGGTAACCGAACAGGCGCCGAAACTTGATGCCTTTAAATGTTCCAAAGTTCTCAGATTTTTTATGACTGTCTCTAACTTTAAATATTTCTGGAAGATATTTGTGGTTTTACGTATGAAATTTTTCATTTCTTTCTTAATTGCAAAAGGTCACCGTGTCTTCCTTATTACCGGTAATGCTCCACGCTGTGTCGGCAAACTTCTGTTTTGTGTTTATAGACCTGAATTGATTGCATTTCACATTTGCACGTGATCAGCTTCTTCCATGGACCACCATTCTTATACATCTGAAGAAATGTGTAATGTCGCCCGTTACCATATCGCTTACATTTAAGAGGTATGAGCTGTTCATGACAGTAATCAGTTTACGTTATGACGTTTATTGCTATGACACATTTAGTACACTGACACCGTGAGGATGTAGGCAGCATTTTCCTCCGAAACGTTAGTACCCATCTATAAGACTACACGATGTCATAAGCAAGAGTAACACAATGTGTGTCGAAACACTTATTTCCGTTTTCCCCGTTTTCGGTTGAAGGTTATGAATGCGTAGGAATTTTATCCATCATACTCCTACTGTGAACGACTGTTATCTAACACCTTGTGACGGATGAGTAGGGTGGTGTGGAATGGCCGAGTCATAGGTTACAACCACACAAAAGAAACGGTCATTTGAAAACTGAAACTAACCAACCTTTTATCTTCCTGTCTCTAAGACTAACCCAACCGCTTATTAAGCATGTTGCAGGGGCCGACCTCACAACAACCACCTCGACGTTCATTGTAAATGAATGAATAAGCGATGAATGAATGAATGAAGGAATGAACGTGAGAAAAATACCGTCTGCAGTTGGGGTTGTTTGTTGTGGGCTGCCGCGGGAGGGGGGTATTGGTTGAATGAGGTGTAAAGAATGTTCCAGAAAGAGGGGTAGGGCGTGTCACCTTGAGCGACGGTGGGGGAAATTCTTGAGGTTTCCTTTGAGCGTAGAAATCTTGATACTCTTTCAATACAAAATGTGTTAAATTCAGGGGGAGGCTTGAAAGAATACAAGAGTGCAATAATCAGATCGAACGGTGTCTCTCGTGCATGGGCATCACGTCTGGGGGTAATAAGAATGAATAGAACGCACGAATAGATGGTGCAGGAAACTTTATGAACGTTTCACACACTGAATACCATTTATAGCTAGGAATTACTTGTGAACTTTGGCGAAAAACTGGCTCTAAATTTTGGAATTCACATTACGTAAGTTACATGCGATGTTACTTAGGTGTAACCGTACTTAAGTAATTCAGCAAACAATTAGCATTTCAAATACCCGTTAAATTTGGACAGGTTTTTCGCTTTGAGTGTAAGATTATGCCTCTTCCCCTGTCTTGAATATGGCAGAATAATTAGGGCAGAGATGGCGCATCTTTGGTGCCGATTAGTACATAACCGGTACCACAAAGCAGAATACTTCGTGACAAGCTAATTTTTTGTCAGCTAGTCAGATTCTCCGCATGTTATGAAACCCGAAGTTTCATTACCGTGTTTACAAGAGCCTGCCACTTGCATGAGTCAGATGAATCCAGTCTACGCCTTCGAATCTTTAAGACCAATTTTAACATTATTCTCCCACCTACGCCGGGAAATTCTAAGTGGTTGCCACCAAAACTCTGGAAATGTTGATCGCATAATGCTGCTCTATTAACAGCAGTATCCAGTACCCATGCGTACATGACAGTTGCACTTCTTGTTACCGCTTTTGTCTATCCTAAAATCGGGGGTAGATTTACAGTTCATTATTTTATCAATTGTGATTTTTTTTCGGGGGGGGGGGTGCATTTAATTTTTACTCCGAATACAGAGTAGTGATCCAGAAAAAAGAACTAGAAGAAAACACAACGCTGTCTTTTTATTTTCGGGTCTGCTTGTTATCAGTTTCGGCCGACATCTACTGAAATCAGATATAAGAAGTCGTGTAACAGACAAAATAAATGATCTCAGTACAATCACACGTGTGTGCACACATGCAGTAACAAGTACCTTGCGAAGTCAAACAGTCGCTACTGGAGCCACGAAAACTGCAGACAGCCTGTGATGTCAGTTTGGCACCGGGCAGGACAAAGGTTTACTTTCTTTGAGGTAAGGTTTCTAGTTATACAGTACTCCACGGCGTGTGTGTGTGTGTATGTGTGTGTGTGTGTGTGTGTGTGTGTGTGTGTGTGTGTGTGAGCGCGCGCGCGCGCGCGCGTGTGTGTGACGTTACGAGGTATGAACGTTCTCTCTTTTGATGTTCTCATTAGATGAAGAATACCACGTAGTTCTTTATTGACGGAAAAAGAAATGTGATTGTAAGTCTTCGTCTATTTCGGCTTCTATAATGTATCAGATTACTTTATTCCGCATTTCACAACAGTTTACGGTACCGCTAAGTAACCTTCTGTGGAACTTTGCGGACTTGTTTATAACGGGTAAATAACCAGCAAGAGGCAGCAGCTGAATGAAGGCAAGCTCTTTATCTGCTCTCTGCATCAAGCTGTGCAGGTAACCTGGCATGGTGCCTCACAGATAAGCCTGACGTGTCTGTAGATGCATTATGTTAAGGCTGCTGTGATTTATTTGCTGAAGACAACCTATGTGACTCTGCCGGCCGTTTGTCACCGTAGGCTACATGGCAAAAAGAGTTTTCAGTTGCCTTGGTTATCTTGTAGCGTCTTACATCTTAACTAGCGCTGTTTAATTCCTTATCACAGTGGGCGCGCATTCAAAAGCTCTTGCTGTCTCTTACCGCTCGGACACGACTTGTGGATTCGAATGCTACTCGGAGGCATGGAGGTATGTCGACATTATTACTGAACTGTGTTGTGAGGTGTATGTAGAGGCCTTGCGAAGGGCCAGTCCTCACCACCACACCACCGCCCAAAGGGGTCCTGTTGTAGGCCATTTGCGCCCCTGGATAGAACAAAATGCTCGCCGAGTTAATGCTGAGCCTTTCAAAGGTCTCAGCAAAACGGTCTTCCGTTACAGCACTACTCGTATAAGGGAAACAGTTAATTTCGTTTATAATCAGGCAGATAATTTCCGAGTGCCTGGTCGGATGTGTAGCTGGCCGGAGTCTGACAGCCAAATCCGCTTCCCCACGACCGGTGTATTTTACAGTAATAATCGTGAATTTTAGGCGGAACCCAGAAAATCATAATCGTTTTACTTTCGCGACTTCGGGGGGTGGGGAGCCGAACTGTCCTGCTAGGATACGTTTGCCAGATATTTGCCTGGTCGTTGCGATCGCGTTCCCACGACACGTGTGCTTGGCCACTCGACGTACTGAATGATACTGATAGTCCACACACCAGACATTTGCTTGCCAAGTACAAACGAGTCATGTGAACGCAACAAGAAATATTAACTCGGTAAGTAACGAAGCATTGCTGTTTACTGCGACTTTTGTGACATTTTGTGGCGTTATGTTGAAAACGGGCAAGTAGTAGGCAAATGGTTATAAAATTGCATCTTTTTCACGACGTTGATTAATGTTTGTCAGAGTACACGAGTCATGGGAACATGACTCGTGAGACTGTGAAAAGTGGTGATGGTGCGTTATCGATATACCGATTAATAGGTGTCGGGTGACGAAACTACTCCTGGACCAACTTTATGTGATACCAATCAAAACAAACGGTACAACACAAGTATTTACCTCAGTTACAGTCACGAATACAGCTACATAGGGAGTGTAGTTGTTTGTCCGTGACCGACTGCGTTTGAAGGTGCAGAATGTGAATATTTGAGCGTAATGTGGTGGTGGTCGTGATCAGGATGATGCCTTTGGTGTAGTGGTGGAGGTCATGATCAGGATGATGACTGTAGTGTGGTGGTGATGATCAGGATGATGACTGTAGTGTGGTGGTGATCATGATCAGGATGATGACTGTAGTGTGGTGGTGGTGGTGGTGTTGATGATCAGGATGATGACTGTAGTGTGGTGGTGATCATGATCAGGATGATGACTGTAGTGTGGTATGATCAGGATGATGACTGTAGTGTGGTGATGATGATGATCAGGGTGATGACTGTAGTGTGGTTGTGGTCATGATCAGGATGATGACTGTAGTGTGGTATGATCAGGATGATGACTGTAGTGTGGTGGTGGTGATGATCAGGGTGATGACTGTAGTGTGGTGGTGGTCATGATCAGGATGATGACTGTAGTGTGGTGGTGGTGGTCATGATCAGGGTGATGACTGTAGTGTGGTGGTGGTCATGATCAGGATGATGGCTGTAGTGTGGTGGTGGTGATGATCAGGGTGATGACTGTAGTGTGGTGGTGGTCATGATCAGGATGATGACTGTAGTGTGGTGGTGGTCATGATCAGGGTGATGACTGTAGTGTGGTGGTGGTCATGATCAGGATGATGACTGTAGTGTGGTGGTGGTGATGGTCATGATCAGGATGACTGTATTGTGGTGGTGGTGATGATCAG
>Ga0123357_10014375_pt1 | contig 10328 bp, 7 predicted proteins | sample TergutEmb28metaG_FD_89873 | JGI IMG/M metagenome (GOLD analysis project Ga0123357, IMG submission 89873) | Embiratermes neotenicus P4 segment gut microbial communities from Petit-Saut dam, French Guiana - Emb289 P4 | ecosystem: Host-associated > Arthropoda: Insects > Digestive system > Gut ... | reverse complement strand
CTCTAAATGTTGCATTTTATGTATTTATTCAACAAATATAGGTACTGAATATTTTAAACATGGTGTACACTCTCCGTTTTTTCCTCTTCAAAATGCAGTTCGTTTCATGATTCTAACGGATTTGGTTCCTGTTTTATTCACATTTTATATACAAGGTGTGCTAAAATTTAAAAAAAATAATTCCGGCGCCAAAAGGTTAACGAAATGAATACATCAACGGAACAATGTACTTAATAAGATACAATTCGAGACAAGTACTGAACACTTACATACTCACTACGTTCTCATTATTATTTTTTCGTTTTGTTATTTTCTAATTACTCGACCTACGTTTTTAATATTATTTTATGTTTGTTTGCTTGCTTTGAATATTTGTTTTCTATGTTGTATATTCTGTGACTTTTTTATACTTGTGTGTAATTTTCTTCTTCTGTATATAGCTGCTTATTTACTATATTTTGTAGAAGTGTACCGACCACTGCTAACAGGTTGAAACCTAATTGCAGTAAATAAATATCACATATCATATCATATATCGTATCTTATCATATCGTATCGTACCATATCATATATCATATAATATCATATCATATACTCGTATTTCTGTACCAGGGTGCCAACATCAGTGAGTATTTGACATTCAGAGGAACCTGCATCGTGATATATTCTTGTAATAAAAGCCAACGAGATGCACTTATTTCTCAAATTTATTTTGGTAAAGAACTCTACATGTTTCGGACAGTTCTACTGTCCATCATGTGAAGTCTTCATACTGCATTCATAACAAATGGTATTTGTCATACTAGTTATGTTGACTGTCTGCTAGCGAGGTCAGGATGAATCAGCGAGTATTTTGAAAAAGACTATAAGCCAAAACATGAATCTAGGTACTGCACTGCCATTATTGGAAAGACTAAGATATTAACATTCTAAAATGCATGAAGCTGATAAGCATAAAGACAAAACACTGCGATATTAAAACTACAAGACAGTGAGCAGTTCAAATACGGACAACGCAGTACCTAAATTAAAGTGCTGGGCTTGCATTTCTTTGTTCTAAGAAACTCTCTGAGGATGACCCTCCAGTGCCCAAACACGGAGGAGTTTAATATCTGTCATAAATTGTGTTTTGTTAAGTGCATTTGTTGGTTGATATATTAATTGTAAGAATATGCACGGTATGAGTGACACAAAATAACAATAAATTTTAAAACTACTTTATCTCCGCCCTGCGCTATACATACTGTGCATATTCTACTGCAGAAAGCAGCCATACTTAGCACATGCCGTATAGCCGAAAGGTATTTAGCGAAACAGTGAATAAGTAATGTTTGTTCAGTTATAGCAGTACTTTTTAAAAGTGTCTGCACTTCTGTGAAGGGATATAGATGATGATGATGATGATGATAATAATAATAATGATAATAATAATGTACCTGGGAGTTTTCTAGTCACACCTCATTTTTCTAGACAATATGTATTTGTCGACTGACACCTAGCATATATGGAGTCTTCCCTTCGTGTCAAAGGCTGTACGCTGGCGGTAAGATTCAGAACATAAATAACGCTGTACTAAAATAAGGCAAGATCACAGAGTTTATGTATTTCGTAAATAAGAGTACACTGAAGCCCAGTTACTTGAAGAACATGCAAGGCAATAAATCTGCCAGAAAAGCGTAATAAATCCGCTGCAGGTTTCTAACAAAAGGAAGTCTTATGAAAATTTCATGACGTTACCTCACCTCGCATTCAGACATGGTAACAACCGAGCGTCGATTTTAAAATGCATCATGATGTTCTTGAGTGCAGCAGGTGAGGGAGTTAGCGAATGAATTATGTATGCGCTGGTTGTAATTAATGCAACTGTAGATATTACTACGGGTGAAACGTGGAGCTACTCGGTTACAGGTCTGCAGTGCAACAAATCAGGCCGACTTCAAACACGCTTCAGTTTGGTTCCTTCTACACTGCACACTTCAAGGTAAGCACATATATAAGTCTTGTCACTGGACACAAACACACACACACACACACACACAAATGTTTCTTCCTGTCTAATAACTAATGTAGAGTGTGTACTCGTCTAACACAACTATATTTATTGGTAGAATATAAAGTATTTTCTACATAAGGTACAACACTCATATAACTCACACCGCCCAACCTCTGACAGATACGAGTTCTCGTGTCCACTTTACCTCCACCCTACCCCATATACACAACCCCATGTATGTTTTGTATAACTTCTTAATAAGTATTTCATGTACAACCTGAAGATGACCATTACCAAGCGCCGAAACATGTAGTTGTACCTTAGTAGAAAATACTTTATATTCTACCAATAAATATAGTTGTGTTAGACCAGTACACACACTCTACATTAGTTATTTCATAGAACACAGCGGGGATGACGAACCTCATGATTTCTTCCTGTCTGTGTGGCTTATTTAATTTCACCAGCCTTTGTTAGCTACAAATGAGAAGACGATAATGAACAACGAATTTGGATGTGGATTAAAAGAAATATTGCATCCTTACATTTCTTGTCTTTTTCAGTTCTTATAAGCGTTGGCTTAAAGCATTCTACGTGGTTAGATGGAAATAATTTTAAAGCAATCAGTATTAACCATTTTAAGTGTGTGTCTGCACCCTTGTCTAAGTATGCTGCACGCTAATCGCATCTGTCCTATGCGGCTTTGTATTGCCAACTGCGGTCTGTCCGGTTTCGGCATATTTTTCCATATTCTCTCATAAACGGCACAATTTTCGAAAAACAAGCTACCAAGCCTAAAATGTGCTTTTTCTCTACAGATTTTGTCTAAAACTGTTCTTATTCGAAGAACTCAAAGAGATATTTTCGTCATAAATGTGTGTAGATCTTCATGTAAATTATCCATCAATCTTGTCATATTTTAATGCAACTTGGAATTTCTTAATAGATTTTCCAAAAAAATCAAATATCGGAATTCATGAAAATCTGTTCGATGAGAGTCGAGTTGTTTCATGATGACTGATTGATAGACAGACGGGCAGACAGATATGGATAAGTTAGTAGTCGCTTTCCCAATTTTGAGAACACGCCTAAATTTTTTTCTATTCGTTTAGAATCCAAACCCTATGGAGGCCAATTCGAAAACGGGCTACATTTGTACTTTTAAACCCACATTCTCCTACAATACACTGTTGCTTTGTAATTTTGCTATGATATCAGTTATTTCATTAACAAATTACGAAGTAACGAAGGGCATGTACCATTAATATCACACGTCATGCTGCAAACACTTGCTGGCTGCACACGAGTGACACGGGTCACACACACTCCCCACTAAATGACACGGACCTTCTACATGCCAACTCTAACATGCATGAATTTAAACAACTTCACTGTTATACAGTAAGGTCTCCCAAACTTAATACCAAAGTTTTGCTCCATCATCATATTTGTTGCTCTCGCGTTATGCGAGTTGGGATCATGTACGTTCAACTTTTGAACAAATGCATTAAACTGGACATGAATTTCATGTTACTAAACTTCTCTGTATCGCCATGTAATTCATAACATGATGAGAGATGAGGCGAGATAATTCATCTTGTGGGTATGTGGAATTCTAGTTGCTTGACACGTACAGAAGTACAGCTGCTTATGTACGCCCTGTGAAGGCACATGAGCGAGTGGACGCAGGGTTCCAATTATTCTTAAATGCGGCAGTAGAAGACGGTGATTGCTCAGCTTCAACCCGGAATGCTTTATTCCCACAGGAAGGGCACCCGACGCCCAATGAATAGGAAGCTGGGTGGGATACAGTGTTGCCTAAGACGCTTTAAAGAATAAAATATATCTTGCATGTAAAGAGCACCTGACTGCACATATTCGGTCGTCCAGCTCGTATACTAGTTACTACCACAACTACTGTGCTACTTGGCTTCCTTATTTAGGACAGAATTTGGTTATGTAGAGTGAAAAGATATTCACGTATAAGCTATATATAATGTGAGACATTGTCAAAAATTAAGTGAAAATTTTCATGAATAAAACACATGTCCAGATACCTTGACGTTTTGGGGTAAGGGTCACCGTCAAACGGGGAAAGAATTTTCAGAACACTGTTGCTTTTTACGACGACAAAGCACGCGGTTAAATGTACTTGTGGACACACAGTGCAAGACAGGGCTCAGTTCTGTTCGAATGACCATCGAATACTCAAGCGAAGTTTACTGCAAAACGCTCTTTACCGCCGATAGTTGTAATAGTCCAAAGGGTATCTGTTGCATTGGTATATGGAATACGTTATCCTAGTCGACGTCATCCAGACTCTAGTGTGTTTCGAAGACCGGAGAAGCGTCTTTGTGAGGCAGTAGGTGTGTTTCCTAAGGCAACTATGAATAGAAATCGTCCAAATACTGCACTGATGCCAGCCAATAAAGATGTCATAACTGCAGCGGTGGAAAGGCAGCGTATCGCGCGAGAGTTGGGAATGTCAAAAGCCACTGTCTCCGAGGTGCTTCGTAAAGAAAAGTTGTATCCGTGTTGCTATTCGCAGAGTCCACTTTCGTTTCCTGAATATCGTCATGTACGGATTCAGCTTTGTGAGCGGCTGCGACTTGAAAACTCAAGGAATGAGATTTTTTTTTTATCCTAAATGTCTAAACGAAGCACGTTTCACTTCAGATGGTGCGTTAAGCATCAACATAAATCCCATCTGGGCAAGGAAGAATTCTCATGCTGTTCGCTTACTTGCTTATCAAATTGCATCAGGGTCAGTATCTGGGCAGTTATTTTCGGGGACACAGTCTTAGGTCCCCCTCTGCTGACAGGCTGAATACTCAATGATTTGGTAATCCACTGGCAAGTGTCATAATTTGTCTACTTAAAGATGTGCCTGTATGTTTGAGGAAGAACCTGTTTCCATCACGAGAGGGATCCTGCAAGATATGAGGAAGATGCGGTAGTGGTTGGATAAAATATGTGAATCTGATGTGGAGGGCTGAGTGCATGACCTGCTTGGACACACGATACACCTGAAAGAGCACCTATTCACAGTATCTTCCAGGTCCATCGAAGACCTTATACCGAGATACCAGACAACTGTAACAAGGGTCGAAGGCAGCTCGTTAAGACGTGTTCGAGAGAACGCCGTATACCGCAACGCCTCCAACCACGAAATGGATCCAGAACATTTGTAAAACATGCTTTAACTACGAGGAGTCTATGATTCAGGTTTTGATACCTTGTACGTTTTGACGTTTACCTGTAATTTGAAAATTCAACGTCTTTGTACATATATTTTATAAAATTTTGATTTATTTACCTTTTGACCAGCAACCGCGGCAAAAGGGAATTATGTGCGAAGTTTTAGTTTTTAAATACTTAAATCAATTGCAAATTGTAAATATGAATTAAATTGTGAATACTGTAATATAACTTTAGCAAGGAACAAAGCTCCCTGATGATGATCTGACAAGATCAAAACATGTCGGAGTGTTTTAAAGTGTTTTAAATGTGTTTTATGTGAAATTATATGTGAATTCGTTGGTTGATAAATTGAAGTGATTCTACGAAAATGCACGGTGCTACAATAAGATTTATACTTAAATTATTTATTTATGGTTTATTATCGATAATGTCAATAAACAAAACTATACAACGTCAGATGCTTGGAGGATTAGTAATTAATTATTGGATAGTTTGTACCGTGCGAAAGGAATGACAACTTAATTTGAGGTACTGTTCACTGTATCTGCATGAGGGGCTGAGGAAAACCAAGAGAACCCCCCCACCCCCCCAGACAAGATAGTAGATGTTCAGACGAAGAGTCTTCCAAGTCAGAACCCTTAGGACTAACTGCTCAATATATATAACACACACACACAAATATATATATATACACACACACATCAAGTATTAAACTTGGAGCGTAATATTGTAGAGTGCTGAAATTTTTTCACTTCAAAAGAAGGTCAGAAATTCTTGGTATGTTTTGAAATGTAATGTTGGAGAAGGATGGATTAATTGACCGATCGTGTGAGAAATGAAGTAGTGTTAAGCTGAGTCAAGGAGGAGAGGAATATGCTACATACAATAAAAATAAGGAAGATTAACTGGATTGGTCGCGGTTTCCTTAATAACTGCATTCTAAAACAGCTATTCTAAGAAAGATAGAAGAAAGGATAGCAGTGACGGGAAGACGAGGAAGAAGACGTAAGCAGCTCCTGAATGGTATTAAGGGAACGCGAATTTGCTGGACATTGAAACAGGAAGCACTAGATCGCACCGTGTGGAGAATGCGCTTTGGAAGAGGCTATGGACCTGAAGTAAGGCAGCGGAATGTATATATAATAAAAGGTTAGGACATGAAGAAAGGACTAAGACTTTCATTAATCCGTGTCTCTTAGGATCGTGACCGCGATTTTTTAATCGCTGCGACAGAGTTGCCGAAAAATATCCAGCTTACTTTGGCTGGTACACATTGATTTATTAAACACGTTTGCTTCCTGAGTTTATCCTTTTGCGAAATACTTGCCACATGTATATGGTCAGTGTAGTCACTAAGCTGCTTCCCGGACAACTGGCGTTTGATTTGCGACAAAAAGGCAATCATTCTCTTTAACAGATCATCCACACTTGATCTAAGTTTCACACAGTGTTCCATCCAATAATTACCGAATGCTCTTTCATCATTGATTAAACAATCACAGCACGAAACGTGCTACCGAGCTGTAACATCCGTTAAGCTCTATATCCATTCACCCTCAGTTTTTCGTAGCTTTTTACTTAATGAAGCTCATTTACATACAACTCTCACTTCTGACCTCAATTCCTTTCGTCTAGTCATTTGTGGTCAAAACTTAAAAACAGATAGGAGATAACTTAAAATGGTTCTTGCGTCGTAATCGCTAACGAAAAGGAAGTCTCTAATCTGTAGAGCTACGTAGGTAACTGACAGCGGGAGAGAGATACTGTCTAGTGTCAGCACAGACGAGCACCTGTGTTTAGAACGGCAGGTCTAGCCTTTGTAGGCCTACGTGTTTAACATGAACATATAGGGTGTTTCAGGAGGAAGGCTCAGTATTTTAGGAGGTGATATTATCGGTCATGGTGAGAAATAAAGTTGGTATGAACATGTGTCTAATTCTGAATGGTTACAGAGATAGAGCTGTTTGAAAGTACAAACACAAAAGAATTGTGAATAGTAATAAAGAAAGATAAATGATTTACTCTTAATTTTAATTTAATTGTTACTTAATGTGTGACACGTTTTGTTACAGTGAACAGTAAAAGTTCGAAATTCCCACCGTCACAATTAATGCACTTAGCAACTAATGTGCCACGATCGTGTGTTGCAATTTTTCACTTCTTTGTAACAAATTTATTATTTAAACATTAAATTAGAATTAAAATGAAATTAACAATAAGCAATTTTTCATTATTTATTACCATCCACAGTACCATTATTTTTTCTTAGATTCAAACATAACTACCTCTGTAACAATTCAGAATTTTACACGTGTTCATATAAAAGTTCTTTTCACAATGACCTATAGCCTCATATTCCCTCCCAAAATATTGACCTTCCCTCCTGAATCACCCTGTACAATGTGTGTGTGTGTGTGTGTGTGCATTCCCCCTTCATACCACGAAGGTGTATGTCATATGGGAAACTATCCGTATATCGCCACTTATTCTTGATCTTGGAACTAGAGTGAGGTTAGTGGTTACACTTCACTCGCCGGTTGCTTTACTCATCAGGAAAAGTTCTCTCGTACCCCTTGATTAGAAGGTTGAGTAGGCCCCAGTGCCCGTAGGGACTATTTGGATAACAGAAGAAACTTCTCTTCTTGTCGGAAATCAACCACGATTCCTTAGACACTCGACATACACGTCAGTACTTCCTCCGTCCTATCTGGCCGGTTATAGGAGACCCACGTAGTTAGGGGTGTCCGCCACGTTCCGTAAGTAAACTGGCAATGTTTAACAAGTTAGGTGACCTGTTCGGAATTTCGATTAATTTCCCCATGTGGCTAAACACAGAAAATAAATAGTATAATTATAGATTTTAATATCAGGAACCTCCACTGGATTGAAAATAGTTTATTGTTCTATTCTTGAAGTGCTCTATACTGAAGTATCAAATGTAACGCTCATTCTACTGCTTAATTTTATGGTTTGTTTATGAAGTTAAAATCAAACGAAGGATCAAAGAAGTGCATGTAGAAGGCACGGGCCAGGAAAGATACGCATAAAAGATTTTGTAGATAAACCTGAGAGTGGGAACTTGGGAGATCTAGTCATAGATGGAAGAATAATATTAATATGAGTCTTAAAGATATGAGTTGGAACGTCAAACACTAAATTATGTTGCTGTTGTGAATACATTAAGAAATGTCAGGTTAGTGAAAAAGTGAGGAAGGATTTGAACAGTTGAGAAAGTGAGAAACACTTAGCCCCATGTAGTTCCTGCAGTTAATAACAACACAGGCTAGGTCCGTATAACATAATATTGCAACGCGTTTGAATAACCATTAATTGTTGTGGGAAAACACTAAGTATTACATATTCTGAGTGTGTGTTCGTAGTCTTAGGCATCCAGTAGGAAAAAGGCACGCGCCATATTGCCATCTGTAGTTTATCCGTCTGCACAATAATTTTCAACACGATCTCATCAACGGCACGATTTTCGAAAAAACATGTATTGAACATAAAATACATATTTTGAATCTGCCTACAACTTGTGTCTGTAAGACTCCTTATTCTAGGAAGAACTGAGTGAAATGTGATCGAAAATGTATATCGGTCTTCGTGTAGAGTATCTGTCACTCTTGCCCTATTTTAAATAAAATTCAATTTTTTCCAAAATATTTTTGAAAAATATTCGTAATATAAAATTTATTGAAAATCCTTCAAGCGGAAGCCGAATAGTTTCATTGGACCGACAGACGGACAGACATGCAAAAGCTAATAGTCCCATTTCGAAATTTTGGGAACTCGCCTAAAACTACTTGTAGAACGTGACAGCCATAGCAAGCAGTTAGCTGGCCTTGTGATGTAAGATACAGAAAATTTAATGACTTTGTATCACACACAAGCGACATTACATGTTCTCACAGAGGTGGCTGCTTCAGATTCGAGTCTTCTAGGAGTTTTGGCCGTATCGAATGTTAGATAGTTACTGAAATTTTTAAGAAAAAGTTTGTAAGAAACACATTGTCCATACCACAAAGAATAAATATTCGATCCCACAGGATATTTGGGAAGTTTGGCAGGAAAAGAAGAAGGTAGTGAATTCTGCAATGTATGAATTTCTACCATGTGTACTGCGCCAAGGAATTCACGAAGCTAGATTTATACAGTCAGCTAAGGTGCTCATACGAAGCTGCGTCTGCCAATTGGGAATTGGTATTGATGACAATCTGAACAAATATAAAAATTCTATTCAGGAAGATATTAAGTGCAAACTGAAGTAAGGAAATGTGCGCTATCATTCAGTGCAGAATTTTTGTTTACTATCCAAAAATACAAATATTAATATTTACATAACTCTAATTTTGCCTGTTGTTTTATATGGGTGTGAAACTTGGTCGCTCACATTGAGGGAGGAACGTAGGCTGAGGGTGTTTGAGAGTAGGGTGATGAAGAGAATATTTGGGCATAAGAGGAAGGTAACAGGAGAGTAGAGAAAACTGCACAAAGAGGAACTTAATGATCGGTACCCCTCACCCAATATTGTTCAGGTGATAAAATCGAGAAGAATGAGATGGGTTGGGTATGTAGCGCGTATGGGGAGAGGAGAGGCGTATACGGGGTTTTTGTGGGGAAACCTGAGGGAAAGAGGCTACTTGGAAGACCCAGGCGTAGTTGGGAGGATAATAATTAGATGAATCTTCAGGAGGTTGGATGTGGGGGCATGGATTGGTTTGATCTGGCTCAGGATAGGAAAAGGTGGCGGGCTGTTCTAAACGTGGTAATAAACCTTCGGGTTCCATAAAATGCGGGGAATTTCTTAAGTAGCTGAGAATCGGTTAGCTTCTCCAGAAGGATCTTGCTCCATGGGATAAGTTAGTAACCAATGAGGTATCAAACACAAATTTGTATATAAAAGTCAGCTACATTAATAGGGCACCAGTTGCAGGTGCATGTACTTATCGTAGCCTATTTAATCACTCTGCATCACATCATCATCATAAACATTAAGGATTGGACCCTTTGATCCGTTCCGTCTCCAGAGTTACAGCTGCTCGTGCCAACGCTTCTTCGGTCTTCCAATTGTTCTCCTTCCTTGTGGTCTGTAGTGGTATGATTTCAAAGCGATTCGGTTTTGTGGCATTCTTTG
>Ga0123357_10014373_pt1 | contig 10329 bp, 8 predicted proteins | sample TergutEmb28metaG_FD_89873 | JGI IMG/M metagenome (GOLD analysis project Ga0123357, IMG submission 89873) | Embiratermes neotenicus P4 segment gut microbial communities from Petit-Saut dam, French Guiana - Emb289 P4 | ecosystem: Host-associated > Arthropoda: Insects > Digestive system > Gut ... | reverse complement strand
GTGTAGACGGCTCTATAAATTGTAATGTTATGTTTGCATATTAAAATGGTTATTTGTTATTTATTTTGTTGTTGCTTGTACCCCTAGCACGCTTCCACATAAAAGAACTAAAGGGGGTGCAGTAGGTAACCGTTTGATTGGCAGGCAGCCATTTGATGAATGTACAAATTTATATAAATTTGAGTAGACTATGTAGTGTGCAGATAGAAGAACATGAACAGATTTTATTTTTGTAACTTGCTTATTCATTTAGGTTTCCCAGAGTTTGTAAAATCTGTTATGTATGCTGGTGTTGGTGTACCCAATGAAACTGATTTGAGACTGTGCTTGTTGGGCTTCTTATTAGGAAATGAGTACAACAAGGTCAGCCATTCACATCAGTGCACTTTTTAGATTCATAGTGGCAAGAGGGAAGTGCTGGTTTCATGTCACTTGAATAATTGGATAATTAATTATGTACTTTCAAGTTTATGAGTTTTAATATTTTGCGACCAAATTTGATTATTCTTACCGTTACTTCAAAAGTGTGAATGAACCTCAAAAGCCGAGCTTTGAAGACTTTCACCCCGAAGATAGAGGCATCAGATTCTCCCAAACTGTTGCCAACCATCTGCTTGATGACGCAGTGACAGGACTGAGAAGACCCGAGACTAATCTATGCGTGAATGAGAACCTCTTTTGTCATATAATACCTAGTTTATCCACTGTCTCTAGTGTGACACTTTACCCCAAGCAGTGGCAGCATAAATTTATGATATGGCAGATAAAAGTACATTCTCTCCAAAAATACAGTTGATATCAAGTGATGACAGATAAACAGCTGCATATTTGAAACAGCCTTTTCTGTCCGAAATAATAAATTGTCACTTCTTGGGTTTATTATCTTATGTAGAATAGGTAAAGGGGTAGTCAGACATGAAAGTTGACAGTTGCTGTTTCACAAAGTTTTGTCAGATAACACCAACTGCTGTTTTCATTATTAAACTCTACAGGTGTTTGGTGTTTCAGTAATGTCATTTGGAATGATGTGTTTCGGAATTTTGTTTGTGTATGCCAGCTATTGAATTTATTACATACATCTATTTAAACAAATGTATAGTTCAGATAAAAAAACATGTAATAAGGAGTGGTGGCAACAGACATTACTTGCACTGTATTAAAATAAAGTACTGGTTTTTGGGCTGTAAGAGGTATTTATTGCCTTCGTGCCAAATAATGTAGCCATGAGTATCAAATAAAAATTTCACAGCCATTTGATTTCATATTAGTTCCATAAAGCATTGTTCTTGTTTTTTATTGCTGAGGTTGCTTATGCATATGAATGCATATTGATGCTATGCTATGCACTTTCAGAAACAGTGCTGCCTGAGCATTTATTTTGTGTGTGTGTATTGTGTATTGTAACAGATAGTGCAGTAAGACTTAAATTAGGTCATTTAGTCCAAAAATTTGATTTGGGAATGCATCTAATCCATTTAACATATGAATTTGTGGGAGAAGCATGTCTGACCAGTGTTATGTTGAAGTACAGTACCATGTGTTCAAACACATCCCCAACATTCAACAGAGAGTGCATGCACGAAGAACAATATATTGAAATGCCTTTACATAGTAAGTAATAATTATAGGCTTCTAATGTTATACATTCATAAGTGACTGTTTTTAGGCTTGTTTGCAAAATTGCATACAGCAACTTTTAGCTTCGTTGTGTCTGTCTGTCCATCTCTCTGTCCACATGGAACATATTGACTCCCACTGGACGGATTTTTATGAAATTTGATATTTGAGTATTTTTTGAATATGTGTCAAGAAGATTCAAATTTCATTACAGTCTCACAAGGATAACGGGTACTTTACATGAAGATGTACAATATGTACATTCATATTAATATCTCACCCAATTCTTCTTAGAATGAGAAGTGCTGCAGACAAAGTCATAGAAAAAATCAGAACACATTTTATGTTCAGTTAACATTTTCTCCAAAATTGTATAGTTTATGAGATAATTTGGAAAAATATGATACAGCCAGACAGGGCACAAATAATGAGATAATATGGAGCGGGCGCTTTGCATGCTGGATAAGTAAGGCTACAAACACACATTCAAAATATGTAGTACTTACTGCTTTTACACAGCAGTAGTGTTTATGCGCCTTACCGTTACATTATATGTACATGGCCTTTCTTGTTCCATTTATTACAGATGGATTTGGCAGAGCGGACTGATCTGAAGTGTGACCAAAATATTACGGACCCTCTGAGTATTCCTACAGGCAGTGATGGCTTGGGAGCACAATGGGTAAATCCTACTACATACATTGAACTTCAGTCTCTAGATCCATATACATAAATAATGCTGTTGTGATTATGGTACATACTCTGTTCCTAAAGTACAATCTCTCTAACATCAGGTACAGGGATGTGAGACGTATGTGTTGAAATCTGCGTATCTTGGTGCAATGAAGAATTCAGTCAGTGGGTTACTATGAATGACTGGGTATGTTGATGTAGGTAATTATTCTGACTTTTTTGTGTGTTGAAAGGAAAATTTCATTTCTATAAGTTTTTTTTTTTTAATGGGTACATGGACATGTACTTAGGGAATGACCATCTCTTTTGGATATGGGTTCTTAAATTTGTTAGTGTTTAAATATTCTTGCATTGGCACTGAAAAAAGTAAGTGCTGAGTAAAGGCAGTGTGTAGTTTTTGGTTATCCTTACATGTGGGTGGAGAGAAAGATGAATGAAATTGTCAGCTTTCTTCTATACAGCATAAGTTTGTAAGTGCATTGAGCAGGTTGGTGTAGCAGTAATATTCTTAAACTTGTATTTGGAAGGTGCTTGGTGCAAATTTTGGTCCATGTGTTGACTCTCTGGGTTGAGGTGTGTGGTTTTTCTACAGTCCCACATGGAATGCTGGTATAGTAGCTCAGTTGATGACTTCTGCCTTTTAGATATTTTGGGCTCTCATATTCATCGCTCATCTTGCTATTTCACACTGTACCTGGTGATTCATGAGTTATGGACATACTGTAGCAGGTGAATACCTAGGTCTTTGTGATCAGAAAAGTTTATTTATATGTTTGATTTTCAACGGTTACAGAGTTATGACAGCATTAAACTTAGAGTAAAACATGATGACTCTTGAAAATAACGGAATAAAATAATGAACAATTTACCTGAAAGAAGTTTAACAACTGAAGTCATAAAATTGTTTTTAATTTACACCAAACTGTACTTAAAGAGGGGTTTTGAATATTAACTGTGTACCTCTTTTTATAGTTGTGAATGGTGCACATTGCTTGTTGCAGCAGCAGCAGCTGACTTCCCGTACTAGAGGCGTGGGGGTCTCAAAGAGATGAGCCAGAAGTTTGTTTACATCATATGCCATACAGTGTTAGAAACAAAGCTTGTTTAAAATCATGTAGCATGTAATAGACTTTGTCACTTGTACAAACTGTTCACAGGAATGCATTTACAAAAATAAAAAACCATCCATAGCACCATACCCATTGAGAATAGGAGCCATGTTTCCAGAAACTTTTTTGATTGCATCTACAGTGATGTCTGTATCTCATGAATCACCCTGTATAATATGGTATACTGTTTTATATAACAAATAAGGATGTATAATACAAACAGAAAGGGATAACTCTGACTTCATTTGGAGAGGTTAGAGAATTTACCATAGGCTGTAAATTGAAGATATTGCAGTTATAAAATGGACTTTCATTTCCTTAACTTACTCTGATTGTTGTTCATAACACATTACCATCCATTTGCTGTGTCCCAGTTTGGTCAGTTTACAGTTGGGGATACTGGAGCTTCTCAATTTACATTGTGTCTACCGTGTATGTCTGTGATTGAATTCGTGAATGGGACAACATGGTAGGTGTAGTGACTAGGCTATGGACTGAATGTGTGAGGAATTGTGGGTCAGTTCCTGCCAGAGGCAAGAGACCTCTTCTCCAAAGTAACCAGACTGGCTATGGGTTCCATCTAGTTCAGTAGGTACCAAGTGCTCATTACCAGCAGTAAAGGGGCTGGGGTCTGAAGCTGACCATTCATCTTTATCAAGTGTTGAGGCTAAGAATGAGTGGTACTTTACGTCGTCATCTCCATGCTTTCACATTGTACACAGGGACTTGGGACTTGACATCATTCAGCACATTATGTGCACTGAAATTTGCCTTTTGGCTCCACAATATGGTGTCACATTACAAACAATGTTAATTTTTCTAGCATCTGTATTGAGCACTTCAGACCCCATACAGCATTTAAACTTATTAGGCCTATTTGTGCCAACACTGGATATGCATATGCAGTAAATGAGACACCAAGACTAACGACCTGTGCAGTATTAAAAAAAATACATGTGGGAACTGTTCTCCACATCCAAGAAATATAACATCTAGTTTTAATTCTTATTTATTTCTTCATTTAACATTTCCAGTGGATATACAGTGACCTATCAGTGTGGAATATTTACCTGTCTTGCAGCAATATTTAGATAAAATTTGTATGGCCAGTAAGTCTGATGGAGGAATGTTGTTCAACATGAATTTTAAATATGTAGAAGTCATTGACTAAGAATTAATTAAAATTTGACATTGTAATGTCTATTTTTGCATGATATCAAATTTGTTGATATGTGACAACATTTGGATATGTTTTTTAATCATGTTTTTCATGCATAGTGTCAGACTGACTGAATTCTGTAGGGGCTATCTCATTCCTGTGAATAGTTGAAGTAGACAAATGATGCCTCTTGTTTTCATTGTTCATTCTTGTTTTATCATATTGCAGCTCTTGTGAACAGATGGGACCAATACAGATTATGTGCTCCTGCAAATGCCCTTCCACACCTTTCACTACGGATCAGAATTTGTTTATATCATCACCTCCAAAAATAAATGTGCATGTATATACACATGCTTCCATCACAGAGCCTTTTAAGTTCAGAAGATAGTTTTGTAAATGTGAACTTGTGTGAAACATTCATTGCAGTATCTTTGAACAAATCTTCACATGCTGTCTGGAAGGCAGTGTGTGTATTGTAATTTTCATCTGTTGCTTGTTGCCATTATAGTAGTACTGATAGTAATGAACTTATAAAATTATACTTATATTTGATGAAATATTGTTCAGTTTTGTTTTCAGTGAAAGACGATTTATGTCCCTTATCAATAACTATTTTTCTCTTATTGTTTCATTATAATGCTATTCCAGTTCATAAGCTTGTAAAAGACAGTTCCCCTTAGCAGGTAGAAAAATAACCATGTATTGATTGAAAATTCAGTTTATTTGCTGAAAAACTTGTGCTTTTTTTTTAATTCTTTTTGTTGTGCAAAACTGGCTATCAGGAGTAATTTGCCCGGTATGAAAATCCTAAGTTCACTGCCTAATTTCATTTATTACAGTTAATACATTGAATGTGTAGTAGACAGTTATGTAATTTTCAGTACAGATACTAGAGCAGAGTTTTATATATGTCTGTACAATAATTCATATCCACCCAGAATTCAAACAGATGTTAAGAATGCAGTATGGTGCATCATAGATTTTGACCTACTCTGAGTTACTAGAAAATTATGTCTTGATATAAAAAGTAAATACAGGATTGTATATAATCTTAAAAAACTTGTGGCCAGCACTTTTCGTACAACTTCAAAGGAACTGAAGGTATTCTCAAAATACTTGTGCCATACCAACATGTAATTTGATATTCAAAATTAAGAAGGAAATTTTGCACCTTACATTTGTGTGCAGTTGTCCCATGTACTGCAAGGTGAACTGGCCATGTTCTTAATGGGCTGTGTGTTATTACAGATCCTTGAACATACCCAGAAATAAGTGCTGTGTGTGTATTTTAACAGTGTATTTTCTTACTTTTTCCTTCCCCTCTTCATTCTCTCTTTTGCCTTGGATTCTCAATTTATCAACTGTAGATCAAACAAGAAGTGGATGAAGATTTCATGGACTTTTGTGCATCGGCCTTCACAAATATTCCAGTGAAAATTGAACTTCAAGAAGATTTGCCAGTGACATGTGAGGGTGAGCCAAGGTTTCATAATGAAAACATTGCTACTAATGAAGAAGAATATACTGAACAAAGAGGTGGTAGTGATGTAGTGAGCAGTTATAAAACTAATAATGACAATGTATCTGTTGGTATTTGTAGTGAACTTCAGCATGGTGAATACAGAGGCGTGGAAAATGAAGATTCTTGTAGAAGTTCATACCAGAATGAAAGCAGTGTAGGTGAAAGGGATTGTAATGCCAAAATCCGACCAAAAACACGTCCTCACCAGTGTGATGTTTGTGGAAAGACCTTAAGTTCTAAAGGTAACATGCGCCTGCATAAAATAAAACGGCATGGGTTGAAAACACCATTTGTTTGTAAAATTTGCCAAGCTACATTTGACTATCGAAGGGATGTTGTTCACCACAGAAATGAGGCACATAGACGAAAATCTGATGGGATGTTTGAGTGTCAGAAGTGCGGTAAGGTGGCATATGAGTTCCATAATTTTATGACTCACATGAAGATTCATTCAAGGCCAGAAAATGCAATCAATGCCATGTCATCTGAACAAAAGAAATACACAAAGAAATTTGATATTTCGCAGACCTTTATTTGTGAATTATGTGGTAAGGCATTTAAACGATCGGATTCGTTGAAAACTCACAGGATGTTTGTTCATCTAGCGGATGGTGGTGCTTTAGCTGCCAAGTTCAAACTGCAGCTCCAAGAGAAAAATTATGTCTGTGATACTTGTGGACGCCGTTTTGCATTTCGGTGTTTGTTGCGTGATCATATGAATATACATTCTGGCATGAAACCGTATGCATGTTTAGAATGTGGAAGGGCATTTGCTCAAAGGGCTTCTCTAAAACAGCACACAAAGACTCATGGTGGTTATAAGCCTTTCCCATGCCCAGAGTGTCATCTTGCATTTTATGGACGAGGAGACCTGAAAAAGCACATGCGGAAGCATACAGGCGAACGACCATTTGTTTGTGAGGTGTGTGGGGAATCTTATTCCCAAAGTAGTCATTTAAATGTTCATAGACGATCTCATACTGGAGAAAGGCCATTCATTTGTGACATATGTGGCCGAGGGTTTACAAAGAGCAGTGATGTTATAAGGCATAGACGAATTCATACTGGTGAACTACCATTCTTATGTCAGGTGTGTGGCAAAGGATTCAGACAGTCTGCTCAGTGTGCAAATCATATTAAAAATCACCATTCTGAAACACTGGACCCATAAACTCTTTCCACAGTGTGTAAAGGTATAGTAAAAAACTGATCGTCAAGCATCTGTATTATGTACAAACTGATTTTTTGTGTGAGAAAATTGTTCAGGTTTCATTGACTAGCACTAGATTATTATGAAATACAGTTCAGTGATTAAGTTTTGAGATCTTGTTATCTTTTTCAATAAGGAACAATAAGAGAGGCAGTGTATGTTTCATGTAACACTGAGGCACATTCACGTAATAACCAATGTTTCTGTGGAAAAGCAGGAAGTATTAAATTTTACTAGTGTATGTCTTGCCTTAGTTACCCGGCATGCAAATCACATTTTCTTTATGTCATATTATTTGCCATCTGTGGTCTGTGTGGCCCTACCATATTTTTCCACATTATCTCATAAATGACACTATTTTCTGACGTTTTGATTTTCTCTACAACTTCTGTCTGAAACATTTCTCATTCTGAGAAGAGTTCAGCAGCAGAAGTGTATTATAAATGTACATAGCTCTTCATTGTAAAATACCCATTATTCTTATCAAATTTTAATGAATCTTGAATTTTCTCAAGAGATTTTCAAAAAATACTCATATCAAATTTCATGAAAATCCATCCAGTTTGAGCCAAGTTGTTCCATGTGGACAGACGGACAGACAGACAGGACAAGCTAGTAGTTGCTTTTAGCAATTTTGTGAACGCGCCTAAAGAACAAGGCTACCTACATCAGTATGCACTGCAAAATTAAAGTGTATTTTTATGTAAAACAGAAAACTAGTATAACTGGCATGAAATTGACTAGCACTTGGGTCTGCATGTTTTGTGGGGTTGGAGGAGAATTGGGTCAGTGTACTCCTACAAGCAAACATGGTTGCCTTCATTTTGCAGTTCTTTTTTAAGAAAACATCACATAGGTGGGTCCATCACATGACATTGCTGACACTGTGTGATGCACAAGTGCCACAGTGTTCTATGTTAATTACACTAATTGCAGAATTTGTGAATTGCATGTTATTTATGAATGTATATAATTTGAGCAGTATGTGAGGCAGATTATTGTGATACTCATGTGAATTTAGAGTTCATACTCCATCTTATATGGTGGATAAATACATTGGCCTCTTCCCCTGTGCATAAGGGAACTGGAGTATGAAGCTTGTCACATTTCCATTTAGCTGAGTTCTAGAATGCATGGCGATATACCACATACTGTTTAAATACCTCCATGGCATGGTGCATAAACGTAGGCAGCTTGTTCACACGTTTGGTGCTAAAGTGAATGCATCTAGTTATATGTAGGGGTGGAGTCAGGTCCACAAGTTTTGCAGTATGGGATCTCACTAGGAAGCACATTTACAGTCCTTGTGATAATTACTGGTAATTTTCATAATGCACTGTTGTCCTTCCAGTATTGCAGTTATGTCCAATGATTGTGTGCTTAACCCTTTGACGCCTAACGACCACTATAGTGGTCGTACCGCACTGCTAACCTCTAAACGTTGCATTTTATATATTTATTCAACAAATATAGGTACTGAATATTCTAAACATGGTATATATTCTCCGTTTTATTCTCTTCAAAATGCAGTTTGTTTCACAATTCTAACTTATTTGGTTCCTGTTTTATTCACATTTTATATACAGGGTGTGCTAAAATTTAAGAAAATAATTCCGGCGCCAAAAGGTTAACCTTTTAAAGACTAATTGTAATCTGCTTTATATAAGGCATCAGTCTGTACTGTGCTGTAAACACTCTGCACCACAGTTATAAAAGCCAATCAGTTAATGCTGTATAAAGCAAAAGTCGCTGCCTGTTCTGAGATACGTACAAAACACTCAACGCAAAGTGAGCACCACGTATAAATTTTGAATGTTAAACCTGGTGGTACATAAAGAAACTGCTAGGCCTTAAAAGGTTAATACAGTAGTTATTTTCATACATGTAACACCCAAGCCTAGCAGGGTTCAAATGGAATCACTTCATGGAATATGTAGGTCTGGTTTCTGATTTGGATGCTTGTGGATGCAGGAAAAGGAGTGTTACACGCTTATGTTCATTCTTTGTGTTTGGTACAAATTGCATGCATGTAATTGTCACAGGGCATATGTGATAAAACTCATTGTCATGATACTTTCTTAATCATCTCTGGCTTGGGTTATGTTTGCTCAAATAGTGCAAACTTAGTGAGAAGATCTTTTCCCCTTAGAAGGAGAACACTATATAAAATTGATATGTGTCTTCAGTCAGCATTGAACATATTTTTGTGTGGTTTGGAGACCTCATGGTTATACAGTAGCAGATTGTGAGTTGTAAATTTTGGCTGGTGTATTAAATACATATGCTGGCTTAGGTTTTAAGGTACCTGTTTATAGAGTTGTACCTTTGGCTGTGGTCTGTAGATTTTTTTGTTGCTTCATTGTTGTTGGTGGGAATCCAGGGAAGATAACTCTAACAGCCACTTAATAGAACATAATTGTTATTCATAGTGATCTTGTCAGTCAACAGTAGTAGTCCCTAGTCCCTTTGTAATGAATTTCAGTTAAGTTATTTAAAATTGGTAGTGGTTAGAAAACATTGAAGCATCCCAAAATATGATGGTGGTGGTGATCATAAAAATTGATAGCTATTTGAAATTACGGTTGGGACAGTGTTTCTTGCTATTTCTGCATATGGTTCCAAATTTCTGAGTAAACTGATTATATTACAATTAAATAATTTGTATTTATTTTCTGTCACATATTATAATGGTCCTTTTTTGTACCCGTGAGGTGTTTTGGCCTTGAAGTACTTTTTACAGATTAACCATTTTAATAGCAGATTTTAAAGTGCTAATAGTACTAGCTGTATGGAGTTATTCAGCTGGGGTATTTAAATTGTAGTGCATAATATGAGCAAGATGCTATTATTTTGATAACTATGATAAGCTAAGGAAATGGGAAGGTACTTCATTCGAAATTAAGGAGAGAGTGAGCTGGTTATATGTTAAAAACTATGTGGGATACTGTGTATGTTTCCACAACTATTTTTCAGTTACATTGATACAAACTCATGACATTTCTTTCACTCAGGTTTT
>Ga0123357_10014372_pt1 | contig 10329 bp, 10 predicted proteins | sample TergutEmb28metaG_FD_89873 | JGI IMG/M metagenome (GOLD analysis project Ga0123357, IMG submission 89873) | Embiratermes neotenicus P4 segment gut microbial communities from Petit-Saut dam, French Guiana - Emb289 P4 | ecosystem: Host-associated > Arthropoda: Insects > Digestive system > Gut ... | reverse complement strand
CCCTTGATGTCTTCAAATTTCAGCCATCGATATGACCGTTCATTATCCACCAGTTTTTCATCTCAGTTACATGGGAACTGTCCATGCATCCTCTTTCCTTGCCATCTTTCTTTTGTCTTCTGTTCTACACCATCCTTTAATTTTCTTATTCCTCTCTGTAATTCTGTCCTGCAGCTTCTAGCTGTCTGTAACATTGGTGAGTGGGTGGTGTGTTGGTACGTTCTAACAATTTGTATTAATGGATGTTCCTTACTGTCTACATATTCCTTCAATTTTGTAATTTCTGCTACATGGGCTTCTTCTAGCTTCATCAGCTCCTTTCCTCCTTTCCTTTTTTCTGGGACACACAGGTGACCTATGTCTGCCTTTGGGTGATGCTTTCCATGGATGGTTATCAGTTTTCTTGTTTTTGTTTCCAGTTTTCACAGTTCTTCTTGGTGCCAGTAATTCCAAAAATGTTTCTAAGTACTAGTACTGCCAATGAACCAATTGCTAGTATTTTATTCTTTGCACTTTATTCTGTTTCCAAGGCTACTCTCTATCTCCTCAAGCATTCTTTCTTAAACTTTTCTTTCTCATTCTAATCCTCTATGTTATGGCTCTCTTCTTTCCCTAAATATTTATTCTTTTCTCAGGTCCAGTTCTTTAAAGTTCTTCTGAGATGTGCTTCAATGTAAGTTTCCTCTGGACTCTACCTTTATTTTAAACTAATTTTTGCACACTTTTCTAATCCAAAATCCATATTAATGTCTCTGCTACATGCTTTCACAATTTTTATTTCATTCCCAAATCTTCCTCACATCTATTTACAGTTCTAAATTGTCCATTTACAATGACCTACATTCCTTATTCCTCCTCTTATCACTATCATCATCATTATTAATTATGTTATTATTGTTACTGGTAATAATAAAGACATAATTAATATTAAATCTTAGCCAGTGTAAATTAGAAAGAAATTATAAACAATTCAAATATACTTATATTAAATACTGGATGAGATGATTTTTTCACCATTACCTCAAACACATAAAATACTCTTGGCCAAGCCAACAGCAGATGAGATGTTTGCAATGCATTCAACTTCATTTCAACACGATTTATATACTGAGTGCACTTCACTGTGTTTTCATTGGGGTTGCACTAGGTGAAGTAAAGGTATGCTTCTCACTCATTTTGAAGCTGTCAAATACCACAGACAAGCACTGTGAACTAAACAATGAGAACAAAGTAACTGAGAGAGTTTATGGTGAATGGACTGCCTCTGGGCCTTGTTCTACTCTGTGAGTTTCGTACATTCCCAGCAGCATCCCAGCAAATACAGCCAAAGGGTGTTAAACCAAAAATGAGATGGGCATAAACTAAGAAGTGATGTAAATTGTCAAGCAGTGTTAAATTAAAAATGACATAAAATAAACAAGCTTAAAAAAAGAACTACCTGTATAAAGGTCGGAGATACATAATAAGCTCATAAGCCTCTTATGATTTTTGTTAAGAAAGGAATGTACACTGAAACAGAGAATTTTAATTCTCACAACAAATTTTATTATTACAAGACAGTATATAGTACAACTATATTCTGTGAAACCAGACACAGTGGAACATGAAAACATGTATTTGACAGAAGAGTTTTGGTTGATGTAGCAGGTAGCCCAACATCTGTGTGTCTAAGACTTGTCTCTCTTCATTACGTGCAACATAATATAAAACTGCAGAACAGTATTCAAGATATTAAATCAAGTGAAGAAATTAAATTACCGATTGCACTTGTAAATCTTGCTGCAAGTGTCTGCTTATAACAGCTAAAGCCCATCAAATCAAAAAGTTATAGTGTACTCACCTGGGTTGATCAAGGTGTGGTACACTCCCTTGATACCAATCAGAAAATTGAACTCTGCAAGTGCAATTTCACAAGGGGTAAACACCCCATTGTCTTGTTGACAGTAGTAGTTTACATGGATCAGGTAGAATGGGTGGGTTTGCAAGGCTGTTAACAACAGAACAATATTTAGCATTTCTGTCACAATCCAAGCACAATAAAGCCTCTACTGAAGGTACAAATATGACATAAATATACAGATGCCACCTTCAATATCATCATTCATAATTTCCTTGTATTTATCAATAGGTGGCTTCCATTCATTACAAGTATATATGCCAGATATCTCTTCACTGAACACATGTGGAAGTCTGCCTAATTTGAAGACAAATGAAGCTTGAGTTGCTTATTTCATTCATAATTTCCCTGAATATACAAGTGTGTGGCTTCCATTCATTACAATTACTTATGCCAGATATGTGTGCACCAACGATATGTATAAGTCTGCCTAAACTGGACCTACTCAAAAATCTGAATCAACTTCATTAATTTTGAAAGATATGTGGTTAGGTTCTACAGCAAAAATTAGGTGAGTTTTACACTGCACTTCAACATCCATATTCACTCACAGCCAAGTGGACAAGGCAAAAGATTAATATTCTTCAGGGACAAAATATGTTACTTCAAGTCTTGGTACTAGAATAAGTTTTTTAATCACATAATTACTAATGTAAACTGTGCAGGCAATTTATTGTATTTTTCAAAAGTTATTTGTGCTGCACTGGGGAGGCTAGAAGTATGAGTGAAGCAAGGACTTTTGTTATTTTCCTGGAATTTGTTGTTTACTGACTTTCTAATTTAAAGGGTCCATGTTCAAATATTATTGTACATGAACAATTTTATTGGCAAAACACGCATGCTTTATAAGCGTTGTGTTCCTTGAAGTATATCATGTACTTATACAAAATATGAATTAGTATGTTAGCCCATATAAGTGCTGTTTTAAAGGCCTGGCATCAGTACGAATACTCAGAATGCCTGATCTTCTAAGACAGATCACATACATCCCAGCAAGGACACAATTAGAGAGACAACATAACACTGAGATCAAACAACTTGAATACTAATTTCATCATCTTACATAAAAAAATAATACTTCAACTTCATATTGAATAAAAAGTGGAAGCCACAATTTTATATGTTCAACTCACATGAGCAATAATCTAGTGAGCGCACAGTGTTCTCAATTTCACAATTCATTTCATTCCGCTGTTCAATGGCCTCATTTTTCTCATGTTCAACTTCTGCGTAGCTCTTGCCTTGTGATGTATACTTATTCTCAAGATTAAACCTGCTTTCCTCTTTTCTTTTGCGAGCTTCCTCCTCATAAATCCACCTCTCATTTGGTGCCAACCGCTGAAAAAAAAACCTGCTGCATTTCAAAGCAGTCCTAATTATCCAAGATAAATGGGACCATAACACAGCTGGACAATCAAAAATATCAGATAATATGGATGACCAATGAGAGGACTCAGGGTAAACATCAACACAATGTATGACTCAAATTATCATTACACTATCAAGCAATACAATAAAGTTCCAAAGAAATGTCTCACAAACAAAACAGTATTTAACATATTATAAATAAAAGTTTATTTTTTTACAGAAATGGTATTTGTTTCTGAGCCTACTTAATTTTCTTTGCTGCAAGATGGCACTAGAATAGTGATATGCCTATAGCAGTCAGCAACCTTTACTGTTTAAACTAAGAGAGTGCTTTCCCAATACCCTTCAATCTTCACTATCACTCATTCCACCAACTTCCTCTGCTACTTTGTTACAGTCTTCCACATGGTCATCACCAGTATGACTCACAAAATGTACTATGTCACAATCAGCTGTTATACTTTGTTTGGATTCACCCATTATTGTATGTCATCATTATTCAGAGCCCAGCATAATTTTTAATATAGGAACAAGATTTTCACAAATGTATTCTACTGTTTCCTCTATTTATATATTTAAATTTGTTTTTCTACTTCTCCAAGTAATTTTCTCTATGATCAAATCACATTTGAAAACTGAAGCCAGTTTTCATGCAACTGTAAAGCTGTTCATGTGGCAAACCTGCATTTCAAAAACAATTCTGAATCTGTCAATTACTTTTCTCCAGAGAAGTTGATCTGCCACAATCCATGGCATTTTTTCAATACTGATTGACCCAGCTGGTACTACCCACGAAAACAGATTGATTGATGGATTGAGTTAAGAACTTGAAATTCATACCACATTTGCCCTACAGTCATGTGACAGATTTCACTCACTGACTTAATAAATATACAACTGAAATAAGACACAACTGTAACTTTACATACTAACAAATGTGTTCCTAATCACAACATCAGATGGTGGTGAACTATCAGATCAGTACTCTGCCTAACTCTGGACAGGCTAAAGAAAAAAACCAATGCCTCTGCCAGGAACAGAACACTGGCACCCAGCCTATAACCTCTCAGTTTAACAACTGTACAATCCCTGTTGCCATGTAGTGATCTGCAAACATAATTATAAATAAATGATCTAATCATCTGAATCATTTGTAATGCGGATACTCAGCACTGTCTTTCTCCTTTCCTTTTACTGTATCCTTACAGTCCTGACGCTTTCTTACATTCCATATTGGAGCTGCTATATCAGCCACTTCTTTTAAACCACCTGGAAACCTGACACCTTTTGCTTCCTCTTGATTTTTGAATTTTAACATGAAAAAATAAAATGCATTCTTAGGATGCTTCTTTTTCTTCTGCTGAGGCATCACTCCTGCAAAACAAAGTGGTAGTATAACACAAAACAGGAACTCTTTGCCATGTTCTAGTAATTCAATATAAACTCAAGAGTCAGTCTAATCACATCTTCTGTGGATGTGTTTAGACTGGCCATGAGTTTACACTGAATGACAGTAAATAGATCACACAAAGACCATCATCAGAGTAAAGTTCATGTAATCACAGCAACAAATAAACATTGGTATCCTTGGTTAACCATTGTAGCAAAGGTAACCACAGGAACATTTGTAACTCTGATGACCAAAATAACCATCATAACCAGAAAATTAGTGGTAATGTCATTATACATGGCAACCATGATAATGTCAGTAACAACTGATGTCACAAAATTATGTAGGGCTGCATGTAAAATGCCTGTTATTTTGTCTGACTTTAACTAAACTTGAATTTTCTTGATATATTTTAGTACAGCCCCCAAAATAAATTATCACACCAATCCATCTAACAAAGCCAAGTCACATCATGTGGACATACAGAGGGGCATGACAAAGCCAACAGTCCCTTTCTGCAACTTTACAAACACCTAAAAATGGACAACAATACTATCAAGCAAGTTCAGCCAATACTAACACTTGTGAGTGTAAGGATGTATGCTCAAGGCTGCTTAATATCAAATATACTTTCTTAGGAACAGAAAGAACATGCTCGAGTTATGATATTACTTCCATTATGTACAATTTTCAGAATTCATAATTATGCCAAAATCCATCACCTCCACAATACATGCAAGAGAAGTGTGGTAACTCCCTTAGCTTTATCTCAATTCATTTTTAAAACTTTAGGCCAAAGCAACATAGCAGCTGACATGAACACCTTTGATCTCACTGAAATTACGCAAACCAACAATCCACTGTATGATAAATACGAAGTTATTCCTTTGTATGTCAATTACTTACCTAATTACAGCATTTTTAAGTGCCCATAAAATATCCCCATGTTTTGATTCACTGCAATACTTCTAAATTTGTACCTAACTGAGACAGCCTGTTCTTTTACACACTGAAACCTCTCTGGTAGTGTTTCCACTTTAACTTTGACCTAAGTCTATGCAAAATCTGTTCTCTGCTTCAATTAACTTTCTCCCAAAACATTTCATGAAGCTTCCACTACATCTTCGGAAAATTTTGTAGGGCCATGAAGGTAATGATGGGATACATGTTCCCTTAAAAGTATGGGTTATGTACAAGTTACTGTTGGTGGCCAGGATAGCATAGTCAATACAATGACTCACTACAGCCTGGATGGTCCAGGGATGAAACCCCAGTGGGGGCAAGATTTTGTGCCATCCAGACCAGCCCTTAGGACCACCCAGCTTCCTGTACAATGGGTAACTGGTCTTCCCCAGGGGTAAAGTGGCAGAAGCATGGAGCTGATCACCCTAGTGCCATGTTGCAGATGAGTTGGAGCTATAACTCCACCTCCCCTCTGTGCCTGCATGGACATGTTATGGCATGACCTTTACCTTTACAAGTTCCTGTTCATTCCCCAGACTAAAAATATCCCATGTCAACAGTACCACTTAACAAAAGAGCATAAACAACAGTGAAAAAGTTTTGAAATAAAATTGTGGTGGCAACACAAAAGCAAATGCAAAAACATTATGTTTTAACAGAACAAAATTAGATGATACTGGTGTGTGAATAAAAACCAGCCTAAGGAAATCTTTGTGCTGGTTGGTTGTTCAAAAAAGGGTGTCAAAATCATGCCCATAACAAAACCAGTCTCATACTTACTCTGTTTACTAAAGTGGAAAGTAAGAAGCACGTAATGCTGATAGTTTCAAGAACCAGCAGCCAATTGATCCCTCTGATCCCCCACGCCCCCAGAGCTAGATGGTATATCATACGTACACATTTTATCAAATGTTGTATACCTCAGTTTACATATCACACATATATTACTACAGCTCAAAGCAAGTAAGAACGCGGCATATTCAGAACTGGAAACTCCATTTATTTTACATATGAAAGCGTAACCTCTGAATACGAGAAAGTCTACAGAGTTACCACTTTTACTCAGGGGAATGGCTCCATGGTCAGCTACTTTACCTTCATACGTTTTCAATACTGTCCAAACGCGTAAAACAATTATCCTCTCGCACTTACTGAACTAAGTTTGTTGCAGAAATTATGTAATGAACTACCAGACAAAAGACGTTAATTTTTACACTGCTGACCCCTACACTAATCACAGTCGAATTATTCGACAGTATGTCCGCATAAACGGATTCGATAATTCGATTGTCACAAACTATCGAATAATACATCTATATCATGGGCAATCGAATAAACTCATCCGTGCTGTAACTAACGCAGATAAGACATACATATCATGGATCATGGATACATATGTGCCGCAAACATACTTGTCACGTACTGAGTTTTTTTTTTTATCAGTTCGTTTTTCACATCCGATCCTTGCGCTGAAGTTGCGGGAACAGATCATCTGGTTGCAACTTGGTTCCCGAGAACCACGGATAAGAGTCAGCCTATACCATGGATTAGAGTAAACGATGTAGTCGACAGGTAAAAGTTTCAAATGGAGTGTCGACACAGCTCCATAACCTCAACAGTAGATGGAGTGGTCATCTTCACGTCCCGGCCGCCTTAGCCTTGCACTTAGACCCTCTCCTTGCCCCAGTACACATTAGATTGGACGTTGGCTGCGCACGAGAGCCCGTCTGGACGCATGTGAGAAAATAATTCTTTGCCGCCGCCGGGAAACGAACCACAAATTATCAAGAGGAGAGATATCAGTGAGTAATCCGTGACGTGGCTAGTGGGCTGTATAGTGGATTAATGCGTTCTCTTCCACTTAAACATATTTATATTTTCGTTACTCAGTAAAGAGTTGAAGAAAATGGAAATTATGTTTCCTTTAACACCGTCCCGCAGAGGCGCCAAACATAAAAACTTACAATGTATGACTTCTTTCATGAAATACTTTCTCACACTTAAACTTTTTGTCACTACACTAAGTAACGCACATTTTTTATCTGCAGCTTGTGTACACAGTTGAGCTCATTTTCCTCGTGTGATAGGAATGTTCCTTTTAATTCAGATAAACAGATTAGCTACAAATGTAGGTAGAATTTTGCCTAAAATTGCCCTAAAATGGAAAGATGAATTAGTTGTAAACCAGAATCTAGAAATCTATATGACATTAAAGTCACCACCAGTTCTAATAAATATTACAAATAGCAAAATACATCTGTATTTTGCTATTTGTAATATTTGTAATATTTGTAACATTACATAAAGAATCTGCCATTTCTAGGACATCTAATAGGCAAAAGAGACAACCACTCACTCGTAACAAGGATTTTTTTATGGAAACTGTAAATTTACACAGCTGCAAATCTCCTATTTCACAAGTAACAAAAACAAGCTGTTATACACTAACTAAAAATCGAAATTTAAACTGTAAAATACCCCTAAAAATATATCACCGGAACATTAGAGGATTAAGATGTAAAACCAATGAACTAATTAGCCATCTTCAACAAATTTCTCCACTGATATTATGCCTCACTGAACATCATGCTCATTGGGAGGAACTGCAACAAATCTTTTTGTACGAGTATAAATTAGCTGCTTACTTTTGCAGAATGTTATATGCGAAGGGAGGTGTTTGCATGTATGTGCACCAGAGCTTGGAAGTGGAAAGTGTAGAAATTGGAAACTTGTAAAGAAAAAGATCTTGAAGCCTTTGCTATCAAACTTAACTTTACCTCCACCCACATTTGCATAATAGCAATTTATAGAGCTCCAACTGGAAATTTTAACTTTTTTATAAATAATCTGGACTCAATTCTTAGGAATTTGTATAATCCAACACTAGAACTTATTATCTGTGGTGATATTCATATAGATTACCTTAAAAATATTGATTAAAAAATCAATTAGAAAATCTGCTATTATCTTATAATCTCACTAGTATAGTAAATTTTCCTACTAGATGCTATAAACATTCTGCCATGGCCATTGATAATGTCCTTATTGATATTAACAGAAAAAATGATTGTGTATTAAACCCAGTAATGAACGGACTCTCCGATCATGATGCCCAATTAATAACTTTAAAAAAAATAAGCCTGAAACCATCTACTAAACATTTTAAAGTAATTAGGACACTTGATGAAAATTTGTTAAATGATTTCTTAAACAAGCTTAGTTATGAGATGTGAGATACCACTTTCTCAAGTGGGGATATACACATAATGTTTAATGCATTCTTGGAAACATATTTAAAAATCTTTTACTCCAGTTTCCCAAAAAAGTAATTCAACTTACACCGAAAAGGAATGACTGGATTACCTTAGGAATAAGAACATCCTGCAAACACAAGCGTGAGCTATATGTAGCAAGTAAAACTATACAAAAATTGCAGAGACTTTCAATCAACACTTTACGTCAATAGCGAAAGTAAATGTTGTTAACACTAACTACAAAACCTCTAGTGCAAATAATAGGTATACACCTACACCTATTTACTATCTACTTCAGTCATTTAACCGTATGTTCTCCAATTTCAAACTTGTGCCATTATCGACAAAAGATATCAGGAATATAATAAAATCTCTTAATACAAAAAATTCCCATGGCTATGACAAAGTATCTACCAAATTGTTAAAACTCAGTTCTCCTTTTATTCTCAGTCCATTAACTCATATATGTAATAAATCCCTTGCATTAGGAATCTTTCTGGACCGTTTAAAATATTCAGAAATAAAACCCTTATTTAAAAAAGGAGATAAACTCAACATTTCAAACTATAGACTGATTTCATTGTTATCTTCTTTCTCAAAGGTGCTGGAAAAAACAGCATACATTCAACTCTACGAGCAATGTAGAAAGCAAAACATTTTGGTGGATGAACAATTTGGCTTTAGAAATGAACTAGCAACAACTGATGCCATATTGAAATTGATTAATGATGTTCAAATAGCTTTAAACGAAAAAATCATAGAGGGAGGCATTTTTTGTGATTTGGAAAAAGCTTTTGACAGTATAAATCATGACATACTGATATCAAAACTAAATTTTTATGGGGCAGAAGGAAAAACACTCTTATGGTTTAAATCATACCTTAGTAATAGATATCAAAGGGTTATTCTTAACAATAATGTCAGTTGTCAAAATCTTTCTTCGACTTGGCAGAAGATAACCCAGGGAGTCCCACAGAAATCAATCTTGGGCCCACTCCTTTTTCTTATCTACATTAATGATCTACCCAAAATTATAAATGATATAGCTATCCCAATATTGTTCGCTGACGATACTACTATCTTAATTACTAGCCCTAATAAAAGCGATTTTGAACGAACAATAACTATAGCCTTAAATCTTCTTAATGAATGGTGCAATACAAATCTTCTTTCTATAAATTTTGATAAAACTCATTTTATGTAATTTACAACAATAAATAAGCCCCAACCTTTCTTACAATTTGCTCACCTGCATAAACAAATATCATTTGTGTCCAATACCAAATTTCTCGGTATCCACATAAACGATACAATAAATTGGAAAAATCACATTCAATACATCCTTCCAAAACTTAGTACGGCTTGTCATGCTATGAGAATTATTAAACCATATATGTCCCTTGAAACATTAAAAATAGTATACCACTCTACCTTTAATTCAGTTATAAGTTATGGCT
>Ga0123357_10014371_pt1 | contig 10329 bp, 3 predicted proteins | sample TergutEmb28metaG_FD_89873 | JGI IMG/M metagenome (GOLD analysis project Ga0123357, IMG submission 89873) | Embiratermes neotenicus P4 segment gut microbial communities from Petit-Saut dam, French Guiana - Emb289 P4 | ecosystem: Host-associated > Arthropoda: Insects > Digestive system > Gut ... | reverse complement strand
TGATATCATCCTCTGTTATACGAGCTGTTCTGAAGCACAGAGTGATATCATCCTCTGTTATACGAGCTGTTCTGAAGCACAGAGTGATATCATCCTCTGTTATACGAGCTGTTCTGAAGCACACAACGATATCTTACGTGAATTATAAAAGATATTAAACACAGCATGAAGTCGTAATCACTGTAACTTAACTGGCCTCGTGTATGGATCTCCTCTTTTGCATGCCACAATACGACTTTGTTAGCACCCCATTTTCGTTTTTACACAGGAATGCACTATCAGTTACGGACAAGACACCAGCTAGTCCAACGAAGTGTTTTCACAACAATCAAATTTTCAGCTTCGTATTCTTAGCTTCAGTCACAAACTCTATTTGTAAAAGTTGTGTTCGACAACCGCAAGGAAGCAAATCATCGTTTATTCATTCGGATGGATTGTATTTATTATTAAAACTTTTCAAGAATTTGGAAGGAAGCAGTCATGACCTGAGGAGGTACTATCCCAGTATTTATCCGAAGACACTCGGGAACACTGTGCAAAATTAATTAAAGACAGCTAACCAACATTCCAAACGGGATTCACACCAACACAAACCCACAATATTACCGACATATCAGCCTCCTCAGTGGAAGAGTAATTATTCTAAGATATAAATTCGTAGTAGTCTGCGAGCTCTTCTATCTGTCTTGATACCAGTTCATGGCCATTTTTCGTACTGGGTTACACAGGAGGCAGGAGTATAAAAATCGTGGAACAGTAACCAGCCACTAGAAAATTGTCCTAAACACGTGTATGGCTAATATAATCGAAGTATTTTACACGGGAAGAAAAAATGGCTTAATTGTTTAATAGTACAGATTTGTACCAAATCGAACCTTCCTGAGGTAAGGAAAGTGAGGTTTTAATGAAACGTTTTTAGACGGAGTAGTATGTAATCATTTTAGCGATTTGTTTATCACGACTTTGAGCAGAACGTTTTATGCTGGTTTGCTAGGAGCGAGTGAATCTGTAACCGAAGTCAGTAAATAGAATACAAAGTGTGCACTCAAAACAGACGCCTTTTCACTGCAGCAGTTGAAATATTCTGCAACTACCCAACCTCATTCTTGCGCTGTAAAATATGCTGATAAAAAATGAACAAGAGTCACGTTTCAAAGCTACTTCCAGAATATTTTATTTGTTTTCTTTTTTGTATATGCTTTTGACGTGGAAAATTGAAGAAAAACAATTTCCTTCTAGGAGAGACAAGGAGAAGTTTGAAAATACGCAAGGGCAATTTTGTCCCTGCCGACTAAGCCGCGTTCAGAAGGTAAGCTTCCAGTTCTTACTGTTTACAGTGTAAAGTTCGAAAACTGCTGGCAGCCACCCGCACTTCTAGCCCGTTGCATTTACGAAACGTTAAACTGAAACAAAACGAATTGAATCCGCCCTTTCACACAGCACTCGCATTTCTTGGTACGTCTCTGGTCACATACAGAATGCGAACATATTACGGTTCTACATCCTTATTAGGAGTACAAGAGTGTTTTATTCCCTTTCCCATGGGAGTTGTAAATCGTCCCTCTGTTCAAATCCAAGCTGAAAAACACCGTTTGTCTTGTCAATTAGCGGAAATGGTGACGTGTGGTGTCTATAGTAAACAGCAGAAGAATCTACCCACTTCACACCACTGGTTCTCGGATCGGGGTTTTATGTTGCATTAGAGGGTGTTACAAGTGCCCCTCTAATGCAACTTACACTGTACGTTATTAGTTTCTTATGTTTGCTACGTGACTGAAAACTTTGTGTCGAAAGAGAAAGCATGGGAACACAGAGGGAGAGGAAAACAAGTTGAGATAATTAATATTCGGTACAGTTTACACAAAAAAACTTACACACTACACATACAGTAAGTTACTCACAACCCTTTTTTTTCGGAAATTATGCTTAATAAACAGAAATGTGTACTTTTTGACAGAGGACAACCCGTTTTGTAGGAATAAATTTGTATAATGTATTATATTCCGTCAATACAAAACAATATATGAGTACAGTGATATATATATATATATATATATATATATATATACACTCAGGTCACATTATGGCAACATGTTTCGACAGTTTACTGTCGAAACATGTTGCCATAATGTGACCTGATTGTACATATATCACTGTACTGATATATTGTTGTGTATTGACGGAATATAATACATTATACAGAAATGTGTACGTTGACGCTCTAATATGTAGTCTCAGCTACCGGCAGTGCCGTTAAAAACAGCACAATAAAAATAAATAAGTAAATAAATAAATAAACAAGTAAACGTGGTAATAAATCTGTAGATATGTATCTGCAGATATGTATCTGTAGATATGTATCTGTAGATATGCCTACCCATTTAAACGTTTGTTTAAATGCTACATTAAATTAATCACGATTTATCGCAAATTTTACACTGTATGCTATATTAACGTAAACCCGAACATTTCAAAACATTTTTTGCACTATGTGCAACTTAACACTACGCACTAACTGGAGAGCTCTAAAGGTGATTGGACAGAGGCCCTGATCTGTAGACAAATAAGGTAAGAAGGGGAAACAGAAAGTAATATACAAAATCAGGAAAGTCAAAATATGCAGCATTGGGTTTTGTAGTGCACATGCAATACATGAGAAGCAAAACACATTCTTTTAACATAAAAACTGCGAGGGAACTGAATACCTTGGGAGACACAAGCATTAATGGAAGAACAACAGAATATCGACATTAAAGAAGCATGAGTGCGTGCAACAGACCGAAACGTTTCAGGATTGTGACAAGTGACCGGCTTGGCTTCCATGAGCACAATATTTGTTCCTGCAAACACGGGTCTAAATGTTGTTTTGCATCAAACGTTGGCGACAGTGTTTTCCTACTGCCATAATAAAAGAGAGATGAAAAAATGTATTTGGAATCATATTCATAGGCCTAAATTCGGAAGCAAAATTTCAGCATAGTTTGCACATTACATTACAGAATCAAGGATTCCATACGTTCTAACATTAGCTATGCAGCTCAGGAACTTGGCGAATTTCACACAGGCAACAATGTTTTTTTCCTACTTTGCATATCAGCAATTATATGAACTGCAAAAAATTCTAGTTTCAATACAGCGACTAAAAATCTCCGATTCAGGAAGTCAAACTCATTTATTTATACTGACCTTTGAATAATGCGTTTCGCCTGGCGTTACGAACAGTACAGAACGCTTCCAAAACTGGACATGTTTCCTTTCTCAGCTGTAAAGTGGGGATGCACCTGCTAACTTGATTCCATTGCGAAAAATGATTTTAACAATCGATACAGCCAAGCCGGTCAAATAAATTTGTCAGGATTAGCTCCACCTAACGGACGCAAATTAGTACGTTGTTCGTCATTCTCAAACATGAGGGAAAAACATCCAGTTTCTGAAACGCGTGCTTTCGGAATACTAAACAGTGGAAGGAGCCCAAGGACGCGGCAAATAACTAATTCGCAACCTTCAGAAGGCTTTAGAATTATAAAGATTTATCATTCACCATAAGTACAACCAATTACATATTATATTATTATACTGTTTTTTATTAATGTGTGACTAACTCTTTTGACGAATTATATGTCATCTTCAGGCCATTTCTGCAACACAAAATACAAAAGTATAATTCCGAACCTTCATCCCACCCAAATGATTTGTCTCCCTTCTTAACTTTTCGGCCTGCTGGCAATCAGCGCAATAAATTTAATGGTAATATTTCCTTCTTTCGATCAACATGGCCATGTTACCTAACAGTTCCATTTTATACGTTTATAATGAAGTGAAATCCATTTATTTCAACCAAACTTCCCCTCGTTACTCTGTTCTCCTTGTCATCTATATGAATCTCCTTAAGCAATTACATTCAACTGTCCATATTTCACACATAACTTTAAAGTCAATAGCCATATTTCTTTATTTCGTTCTTCCTTTTTTAATCTGACCTCTTTCTGCCTATTCATTGTAGGTGCACAGTGTCACTGTTGCACCTGATCACACTCAGTGACACTCACACACACACGCGCGCGCGCGCGTGCACGTTTGGAAGGACTCCTCTGGACGAGAGATCGGTTCGTCGCAGAGACCTCTAACTGATAATATGCAACAGTCACAACAGCCAATAAAGCCCTCTGGGGGATTCGAACACGCAATCCCAACGTGCGAGGGGCCGCAGACCTATGCCTTAGGACACGCGGCCATTGCGATCGACCACATATCAGTCACATGTAATAAAAATTTCAGCTATACTAAAGAATGCACTTGTTTGCGACATAGTTCGTATTTAATAATGGTGTTTTTTCAAGTTTAGTTGTATTTTTCCAATAAATATTAAGTTTCAAAGATCAACTATACTTATTATTGGCACAGAGAAATAACTTTTTTTAGAAGAATTCCTCCTTATAATTCTAAATATCGGAACACAGTTACTACAGTTTATTCTGGATAATGTCACAATGCCACTGCTAGGCGCGTACGCAAAATTGCGAAAAGTGACTGTTAGTTTCGCCAGGTCTGAACGTCTGCCCGGCTCCCGCACGGAACAACTGGGCTTCCACTGGACGGATTTTCAAGAAATTTGATATTTCAGTATTTTTCGAAAGTGTGTCGAGAACTTCCAAGTTACACTAAAATGTGACAAGAGTAATGGGTACTTTACGTAAAGACCCCTGTACATTGCTGATCATATCTCCCTCTATTCATCTCAGAACGAGAAGTATTTGAGACCAATCTGTAGAGAAAATAAAATGATACCGTTCATCTTCATCGTTGCTCCGTGCATTTCGTAGAATCATTTAATTAGTGCACCAACTAATGCACAGATATAAAATTTTTACATTAAAACATTTTAAATCGCTTCAACATGCTGCCACAACACAAAATTAATATAAGAAAATCAATCAGAGAGTGTATTTTAAAAACGTGACTTTAGCAAAGAACAGCATAGATTCTTGAAGACCATCTTAGGATCGAAACATGTTGGAGCGATTTAAAATGTTTTAATGTAAAAAAATTATATGTGCATTAGTTGGTATGCTAATTAAATGATACCGTTCATGTTCAGTATTTTTCCCCCCAAAAAAATCCTTCCGTTAATGAGATAATGTGGAAAATGTAGTAGAGCCGAAGAAGCCATGGATGACAATATAGCGCAAGCGCATTGCATGCTGGATCCCTAAGGCTACCAGCACACACACACTCGCAATATGTAATACTTATTGCTTCTCTACTGCAGCAATGGTTGCGTGAACGCGCCTCGGTGTTATGTTTCTACGTACATTGCCTGTCTTGTTTATATTCCTATAAGACTTTCTTTACCCTATCGTAACTTGATCTTACTCAAATACTCTCTGGTCATTCGCTAACAGTAAGGTGAAAAACGTTCTTTTCGTAATTGGAATTACCAACCCATAGCACTGCTTATATTAACATTCCCAGTGACGTAGCTAGTTTTTTCACGCCCGGGCTGAGCAAGCACTGAGAGAAATTACGAACTTTAAAAAAATCACAGTCAGTTATTAAAGTTCCTTTTATTTGTTTCAGTAATTTAAAATATTCTGAGCGGAGAAAATCAATCTTTTTCATTAAAAATATTAATACTCAATACGCAATACTCGCGCCACCCTACCTACGCTCCTAAATTTTCATATAAATTATCGGAGACAATATGCGCCCTTGTGTGTTCCAGCAGTGATCACACTTTTTTCCCTTCCATTTGCCTTTGAATTACAACGGCAGCCCTGCATGTTAATCCGTTACAATCTATACAGCCAAACGTATGTCAGTTTTAAGATTCAATCGTAACAATAAAACCGAAATAATTTACGTCAGTGTAATACCTCTGGTTCTACCGAGAAATGACTGAAATATTGAATGATTAAATGTCTGTAATAACCCTGAGTACAGCAGACACCTTGTATTTGAATCAGTACATGCTGTAAGTCTACTGGAGGCGAGCAGTGCAGATGCTGAGTCACTGCGCCACAAGACGGATGGTTCCGGGATCGATTCCCCCTAGATTCGCTGGAAGTTTTCTAGTGCCCTGTATCCTTTCCGTCCCTGGGCTCCAATCAGCCGCTAACAGAAATATGTATCAAGGAATTTCTTGGAGGGTAAAGTGCGACCGGGTCATACAACTGACCGAGTCTTCATGACTTGTTACGGGAAAGCTTTACCTTTACTACTTTCTTTGTATTTGATCTCCACAGTGTCCTATTTAATGTAATATATATTTATTATTTATTAATGACTGTGTGGGTAGCTCTGTGTACACAATGTAAAATGGCAGTAAAATTATTAGCAAATAGTGAAGTGAAGGCGATGTAGAAATAAGCGATATTTGCTTTAACCTGTCAGGAGGACCTGAAAATATAGGAACGAGGTAAGCCTCTCTGGATATCTGGCCACTGGGACCTTCCGTATTTGAAGCGGGAGTACTAAACACAAGGCCTCAACTTCCTGTACGATATTGCTTCTACGCTACTGGTGAATATAAAGTGATTACGCATTTTCACGCTGCTCTCACGTCATATCGTGGTTCAGGTGGTTACTCCGCTTTCGCCAAGGAGTTCTGGTGTCGATTCCAGACCACTCTACGTAGGATCTGTAATGGACAAGTGTCCAACTACACTGCAACATTGTATCAATGTTGCATACGCATTAGAGCGTGTTTCATTCATCCACCGCATACATACTAATTTTCACATCGTAGTTAAGTGAATCTCTCGCCGCCCCTCTATTTTCAGTGAATTTGCTTTCGAAATTCGCATCGTTTGTGGTGGTAACTGCATCCGCCGCCAGCAGTAACTGTCAGCTCCACAGACTGTTCCTGACTGTCATGAAGCCACTCTTTAGTATTCCATACAAATGTTTTCATTCCATCGCCTCATTCATGTTAAAGTAAAGTATTTTTCTAGAAATACACCGCCCCTTCATTTCATGTTACATGCTTTTTTACCCAGCAACATAGGTGGAAAGGTCTATCGAGTGAAGAGGGAGGGGCTAGGGCTTTATGTGGATGATGTTCCTCTACTGCAATTTACTTTGCTTTGAGTCCCCCCCAGAATTCCCCAGGGGATCCCCGGGGCTTACAACAGCAGCATAGCTGTCGTGGAAGGAGGGGGGGGGGAGAGACGTGCTGCGCTGTGATGTAGACAGACTTGATCCATTTGTCTCTTCTTTCTGGCTTCACTCTTTTCGTTCATGTTAATCCTCACTATATCGTGTCCTGTAGACCTTAATTGTTCTGCTCCTTTGGTCGCCGGCATATCCTTGATATACCCTGTAGGATATTCTCAGGCAATTTCAAATTCAGAGCACTTAAATTTTTTTTATGTTTGTAGGTCACTGTGGGATTTTTGTAAAGCTCAGATATACAACAGTGCCACGTAGTAAGTGACAAAAGCCATCTCCAGTGGACCGGCTGATGGTCTGTTCAGTACATCCATTGAAACTGACAGCGAAAACAAATGCAACGCGGTAAAATTAAGCGCATTTAATTGTCACTGTCCGTTACTGTAATCTCTGTTTTGCCTTAAAATTTCTATTTATGTACATAAATGAAGAACAGATTGGAAATACGAGGAATACATAAAGGTATTAGTCAAAAAGTCTGAAGAGCACTTGCAGGAGAGAGGATAACATAGACACGTATCTAATAAGTGTTATATTTGAGGTCGTCACCTGGACGCGTCTGACTCAGAACAGGTCCAGTGGCACCTTCTTCAGAACACCGTGATAAAATTTTGTATTCCCTTAATGAGTAGGAATCTTGATTAGATGAGAGTAAATTGCCTTCTAATTAAAGACTTGCTGCAGCTTCATGACAAGCCTACCTGTGTTTACTCCACATCTTTTCCACAAAAATGTAGAGTCGCTGGAACGTAGTACTTTTTGTAAAAAATAATAGAAGTAGAAACTAAATTTGCGTTGATATACATAAAGTTCTGAAAGGTAAAATCATAAGATTTTTCGAAGTAAATTTTACTGTGGTGCGGACAGATTACATTAATATATATCAGCTGCGCTTGTGTAGTCTCTATCGAGCAAGCTTGTGGCTAAATATTTATGAATTTGCCCAGGAGACGTCTTACGATTCATTTAGAAACCGTCGATAATATCAGCACTTTCTCACATAAAACAGGATAGGCTATGTTTACGTGCTGAAAAATCACAGGTCCATAGCTTCTCCAATACCTTACAGGAAAGTACGTTCTGAACTTCAGCCTTAATCACCCAAAGAGACAATATGCTGTTCCCTAATATGTACTGGCAAATGGACTAGCATGCCAAATGCTGGTCTCTGTGTTTTAATTTGGCAGAAATTTAAGTGCAGAAAAACTCAGGCCATCAAAAGATAAAATCGGCATTTAAATCCATCTCCTAAAGGATCATAAATTTTTTATCTATGTTCCTCTTTCTTTACACTTTCCGAAAGTCCCCTCTTGCACCTATATCTACGATTGTTCTCCCTTTGATTTGATAATCCTAATTACATATTTATTTTTATATAGTTCCACAACAATGTGAATATAATATACTTCATTTTTTGTTTATGGATTCTCTCAGTCGTCCCTTGCTAAAATAATATAGATTCTAAGATAAAATCGATCCCCATCCTCGGGAGAGAAATACGGGCAAAATATACGTACTCATCTGGACGCCATACGTACAGCTACTTTAAACCTTTGGGTTTTAAAAGAAGACGACGGCCAAAGTGCATCAGTTATTCAGAGACTGAATTAGTCGCTGTCCTTAGGAGGAAAATAGAGTTAGCACCTGCTTAGTTGGGTCCTACAAGTAAAGCTCCTCCCATATAATTGTTTTAACACAAGATAACAGACACAATCCATAAAGTAAACGACTCTAAACTGGCGTTTTTTTTTATGTTTCGCTGACCGTACATCTCAGTATAATCCTAGCAACTGACCAACCTAATGCACAAATTCTTGTTTTATAACAAGTTCATTATATTCCTCTACATGTTTCGAGCACAACAGTGCTCGAAACATGTAGAGGAATATAATAAACTTATTATAAAACAAGAATTTGTGCATTAGGTTGGTCAGTTGCTAGGAATATGGTGTTTGTTGTTTTAGTGAGGAATTTAAACATATAATTACTTTTAAAAAATGAGGTAAAAGTAGCTTTAGCAGCGGGAAACAGTCTCGACATACCTAATGTTAGAAACATTCACAATCACGACAGTGCACTCGCAAATGTTTGTGTCTACATCCCCTGCCAATGGAACGTTACAACACATGATGAGAACAGAGTTCAGGTTCGGAGTCGCATGGCTCATTCTCCTCACCCCTTCTCTCGGTCAAAGCTGCGGGCGCTGACTCGCGTGTCTCCGCATTCCGTTTAAATAGTCGCGCGCGCGGAATAAATCGACTACGCACGCTGAGCTCTGCAATGGATATGTTATTATACAGACACTGAAATGTTTTGAGAAATTTCAGTCAAACCTTGACAATGGTAACATTGTAAAAATTAGCCTTTTAATGTTTTTCACCACAAATAACAAATCACCATAAATAACTAACACGCAGCTTACAGTGGTAATTCCTTACCGCTGTTTCTGGACAACATATCAGTCCCATCTTCATGGATCAAGACTTTTTTTTATTTCTTAACCCTTGAAGTTGGGACTGAGAGTTTGTCCCGAAACGTCCGCAAGGAATTACTTCTATATGGTGCATAATATCCCAGGAAAGCCAAGATCCCATCTACTTTGCGGAAGAAGCCTGAAATCCCGATTAAGTGGGTTGTAATGCAGTATATGGCATTCTACAGAGACAAAGTTATGAATAATAACAGACAAAACATAAACTTTTGTTATAAGCAAACATAATTCGCTAAAGAGAGTAAAAATCGGCTCAAAAATGCAAGTTCATTTACCTTGAAAAACAACTGGTTATCCTTTAAGTCTTGAGTATATTTCCTAATGTGTCACCCCACGGAACAAATACATTTATGAATCTTATGTTTATTGTACCGTGCACCATCTTGATAGTTGAATAAAGAGAGACCAACTTGATGTCACTTGCTTTATTATTTCATTATTTAATGCTCAACATGTTTCGGATGTTAATATTCAGGCACTAGTGCCTCAGTCTGCTTACGGATACCACACCAACACAGCCAAACCACAACGTAACACCAACGCACATCGAACCAGAGCAATACAACCCATGAAATAACTCAACAAATAAGTCGCAAGCTGCTGAGGATGGATGTATTAACATCCGAAACATGTTGAGCATTAAATAAAGAAATAATAAAGCAAGTGACATC
>Ga0123357_10014370_pt1 | contig 10330 bp, 10 predicted proteins | sample TergutEmb28metaG_FD_89873 | JGI IMG/M metagenome (GOLD analysis project Ga0123357, IMG submission 89873) | Embiratermes neotenicus P4 segment gut microbial communities from Petit-Saut dam, French Guiana - Emb289 P4 | ecosystem: Host-associated > Arthropoda: Insects > Digestive system > Gut ... | reverse complement strand
TTCGCCCAAACCGTGACTGTAATACAACATGGACGTTACGCCATCGAAACGGAATCCGTCGAAACGGTATTCTTCCAGCCAGAATTTGCAGTTGGACAAGAGAAAATGCAGGACTTCATTTTTTGCATAATCGAAACAAAGCGAATCCCAAGCGGGATGTTCCCGCCGGTTGCCGCTGTGAAAATACTGATTGTAAGTCCCGTCAAATCGTCCCAATCCTTCAAGTTCATTTTTAACGGCATGGGAATGAACAATATCCATGATTACGGCTATTCCCAAAGAATGGGCGGCATCAATCAATTCTTTCAAGTCGTCGGGCGTACCGAATCGGGAAGACGCCGCGAAAAAATTAGAAACATGATAGCCGAACGAACCGTAATACGGATGTTCCTGAATAGCCATCACTTGAATGGCATTGTATCCGTCTGCTTTGATGCGGGGTAAAATGTTGCTGGTAAATTCGCGGTAACTTCCCACTTTTTCTTCATTGGTCGCCATTCCTATATGACATTCGTAAATCAACAAAGGCGAAGCATCCGGAACAAACGAATCAATCTGAAACCGGTAAGGATTTTCAGGCGCCCACACTTGTGCGCAGAAGATATTTGTTCGCTCGTCCTGTACCACACGGCGCGCCCAAGCAGGAATACGCTCGCCTTCGCCGCCCGGCCAATGAACTTTCAATTTGTATAAATCCCCATGATGCAACGCCTGAGCGGGAAGGTAGATCTCAAAAATATCATGTTTAATCCGCGTGAGCCGGTAGGCTTCCTGTTCTTCCCAATGATTGAAATCACCGATGAGATAAATATCCGTAGCGCCAGGCGCCCATTCCCTGAAAACCCAGCCGCCGGTAGCCGGATGCAATCCGAAATAGAGATAGCCCGATGCAAATTCGCTCAGACTGGTTTTCCCGTTCTGAGTCAATTCTTTCTCTTTGCGTTGAAAATAATGGTAGCGTCCCTCGATAGCCTTTTGGTAAGGCTCAAGCCAAGGGTCGTTTTGAATTAATTGAAGCGGATTCATAGCATCCAAAAGATTTAAAAATTTACCAATCAACAAAATTCACGGAGTAAAAGTAAGCAAAATTTTTGAAAAAATAAAAAAATGGCTGAGGTTGCATCGATATTGCCATTACCGCCTCCTAACCGTCACCGGAGGATAAAAAGCGTCTTCTATATGATCGATTTCAAAATTGGGAGAGCTACCTATAACAGAAATTATGTCGAACCGAGCAGGTAAATCAATATCAAAATATTTTATATACAAATCGGTAGCAGCAATGATATTTTTGATTTTTTGATTTGTAACCGCATCTTCCGGATTCGTAATACTTCCTGCAGAGCGGGTTTTCACTTCAATGATTACTAACTCTTCGGCAGTTTGCGCTATAATATCCAATTCATAACTGCCCAGACGCCAATTCGTATGTAAAATACGATATCCTTTTTCTTCCAAATAAGCTACTGCGGCTGCCTCGCCGTCTTTGCCCAATACATTATGTTCGGCCATGGTTAAATTTTTTTTCGACAAAGTTATTAAATTTCTTTGATATCAAAATACAATATTTACAATTTTATTTTGGATTATGATTATTTTTTTAGGACTTTTTCCTTCCATCCACTTCTTGGCATTTTCGCTCGCCAGCACGGTTTGTTCCACTTCAGATGAAGAGGTTCCAGAAGCGAAATCAAGTGTGAATCGGGCTTTTCCATTAAAAGATACCGTATATTTCACCGTGTTTTCTTTTAAATAATCTTCATTGTAATCAGGAAAACAGGCGTCGAAGACAGTCGTTTGATTACCCATGCGATGCCATAATTCTTCGGCAATAAAAGGAGCGAAAGGAGCTAATACTACAACTAAATCGCTTAGAATGGTATTCTTGCTGCATTTCAAAGCCGTCAGTTCATTCACACAAATCATAAAAGCAGCAACTGAGGTATTGAATGAAAAGTTTTCGATGTCCCAACCGATTTTTTTGATCAATTTGTGTATCGATTTTAATTCTTCGGCGGTAGGCTGTTCTCCCGAGTCCGTAAATACATCTGCTTGGAAAAACAAATTCCACAACTTGCGCAAAAAACGTGAAACGCCATCGATACCTTTGGTATCCCAAGGTTTAGACTGTTCCAACGGACCTAAAAACATTTCGTACAATCGCAAAGTGTCGGCACCGTATTTTTCTACCACATCGTCGGGATTAACAACGTTGTACATCGACTTCGACATTTTTTCGACCGCCCAACCGCAGTGATATTTCCCATTTTCAAGAATAAACTCGGCAGTCTTGTATTCCGGATTCCAGTTTCTAAATGCCTCAATATCCAATACATCATTGGAAACAATATTGACATCCACATGAATGGGCATTACATCATATTGGTCTTTCAAACCATGCGAAACAAATACGGGACGCTTCTCCCCTTCGGAGGTATTGAAGGGGGCTTTAATCCGATACACAAAATTGCTTCGCCCCTGAATCATTCCCTGATTAATCAGTTTCTTGAAAGGTTCGTCTTCGCAAACAACGCCTGAATCAAAAAGGAATTTATTCCAGAAACGACTGTAAATCAAATGTCCTGTTGCATGTTCCGTTCCGCCGATGTACAAATCGACATTCCGCCAGTATTCATTGGCTTCTTTTGAAACCAGTGTTTCATTGTTATGCGGATCTTCATAACGCAAATAGTATGCGCTGCTGCCTGCAAAACCGGGCATCGTGTTAAACTCGAGGGGGTATTTTTTGTATACCCAATTCTTCGCCCTTCCCAGCGGCGGTTCCCCTGTTTCAGTCGGCAAAAACTTATCCACTTCAGGCAATTCTATCGGCAAGTCTTTTTCATCGACAGGATAAGGCATATCGTCTTTATAATAAATCGGGAAAGGTTCGCCCCAATACCGCTGCCGGCTAAAAATAGCATCGCGCAGGCGGAAATTAACCTTGACTTTTCCCAATCCTTTTTCTACAATATATTTTTTTGCTTCAGCAATTGCTTCTTTCACGGTCAATCCATTCAAAAAGCCGGAGTTCGTCATAATCCCTTCTTTAGCGTCAAAACTTTCCTCGCTTATATCGCAACCTTCAATTAATGGAATAATAGGAAGATTGAAATGTTTAGCGAAAGCATAATCGCGGCTGTCATGACCGGGAACAGCCATAATAGCGCCTGTTCCGTAACCGGCTAATACATAATCGGCAATCCAGACAGGAATTGTTTCGCCGCTCACAGGATTGACGGCATACGATCCCGAAAAAACACCGGTTATTTTCCGGTCGGCAATACGCTCACGTTCCGTTCTGTTTTTTGTTAAATGGATATATTCATTGACGGCAGCTTCCTGTTCCGGCGTAGTTAACAGTTTAACTAATTCGCTTTCAGGAGCTAACACCATAAAAGTAACGCCAAAAATAGTATCGGGACGGGTAGTGAAAACCGTAAATCCCCCCTCTCCTTCGGAGGGGGTCGGGGGGAGGCAAAACCTTATTTCCGCCCCTTCACTTCTTCCTATCCAGTTGCGTTGCGTTTCTTTCAGCGATTCCGTCCAGTCGATTGTGTCCAATCCGTCAAGCAAACGTTGAGCATAAGCAGAAACGCGCAGGCTCCATTGCTTCATTTTGCACTGTTCAACAGGGTGACCGCCGCGAATAGAAAACCCTTCGCTCACTTCGTCGTTAGCTAAAACCGTTCCCAATGCCGAACACCAATTCACCATGGTATCGGCAAGGTAAGCAATCCGATAATTCATCAACGTCTCCTGTTTTTTCTTTTCCGAAAAAGATTTCCACTCTTCAGCGGAAAAAGACAGTTCCTCAGTGCAAGCGATATTCAAATCTTTTGTTCCCTGCAGCTCAAACACTTCAATTAATTCGGAAATTGGGCGCGCTTGTTGTTCGTCGTTGCAATAATACGAATTAAACATTTGGATAAACGCCCATTGTGTCCATTTATAATATTCCGGATCGCAAGTTCGAAGTTCCCGCGACCAATCGAAACTGAAACCGATTTTATCCAATTGTTCACGATAGCGCCGGATATTTTGTTCAGTCGTAATCGCCGGATGCTGTCCGGTTTGAATAGCGTATTGTTCGGCAGGAAGTCCGTAAGCGTCATACCCCATAGGATGCAACACATTAAATCCTTTCAGGCGTTTGTAACGCGAATAAATATCGGAGGCAATGTACCCCAATGGATGTCCGACATGCAAACCGGCTCCCGAAGGATATGGAAACATATCTAATACGTAAAACTTTGGTTTTGTTGCATCTTCTGTTACTTTGTAGGTCTTATTCTTTCCCCAGTCCTCCTGCCACTTTTTTTCAATTTCGCTAAAATTATACTCCATGATTTATTTTTAGTTCTATTATTGTAAGACGAATTTTGGGGTACAAAGGTATATTAAATAATTCAATTCATTTATAATATATATCTCCAATTCAACATTTGTCTCTGTGTTCTATTTTTTTAGTACATTTGCGATCGAATTATAAATCTTATTACGATGAGAATTAAATTTCTAATTACAATGTTTTTGACGATATGCCTGTCTCATGCTTATAGTCAATCAAAAACTTATTTTATTTCTCCCGATGGAAATGATCGGGCGTCCGGTCTGTCAATAAAAGATGCGTGGAAAACTCTTGAACGAGTCAATCAGGCTGTATTCCATCCGGGTGATAAATTGCTTTTTAAAGCAGGGGGTATTTGGAATGGACAACTGCGGCCTCAAGGTTCCGGAGAGCAGGGAAATTCCATAATTATGACCGGATATGGAGGCGCTGAACGTCCGGTTATCAATTTCGGAAAATCCGAAGGAGCCGGTATCCATCTCGAAAATCAGTCGTGGTGGATTATTGACAATATGGAAGTAACAAGCGGCGTTCCTCCCGAATTGGGCATAGGTCGTCAAGGAATCGTTGTTATTGCACGCGGAGAAAATCAAAAGGTAGAGCATATCATTGTTCGTAACTGTTTTGTCCATGACGTTTGGGGACAATTGGGTCCAAATGGCGAATATACAGGATATAATAGTTGCGCTATTTTAGTGCAAATCCAAAATGCAAAAGGGATGGCTAAGCTGAATACCACATTGAATGATGTCCTGATTGAACACAATCGCATTGAACGTTTTGACAAATGCGGCATTATTGTTCGCGGATGTAAAAACAACATGGTCGTTAGGCATAACTATATGGAAAACCTGGGCGGTGATGGAATCTTCTGCGGGGAGTGCGACAAAGGTTTGATCGAATATAATGAAGTAAGACGCTCCTGTTTACGGTCAGGGTATTTGGATTTGGAAGACGGCAAAACTTGGTGGCCGCATACGGCTGCTGTATGGATTGCAGGTGCATCGGAAACCGTTATGCAGTACAATGAAGTTTACGATACCGGTCGTCAACCCGGCAACGGCGACGGATTTGCTTATGATTTCGACTTTTATTGCGTACATTGCATTGCTCAGTATAATTACAGTAGGAATAATGCCGGATTCTTGTTGTTAATGGATCGTACGCATGAAAATGTCGCCCGCTATAATATCAGTGAAAACGATCAAACCCATCTGGTTCAAATGCATTGTGATGTGAGTGATCGCAACATCCTTTACAACAATGTATTTTATATTGATTACGGTACGGTCGATTTAGATTTCTTTTGTGGAAATGACGGCTTAGGCGATAAGAATAAAATAGGAGCAACTTATGTTAATAATATTTTTTATGCAACAGGGCAAAGTCACTTCAGAACGGTTTATACTTCAGGAGAAGTCTTAAAACGTACTTTCGACGAAATAACCAAAGTACCAACCGGTACGCCGGAGACATTTTTTTATAACAATTGTTATTTCGGCCCATGGAAAAATGGAATACCGGACGATCCTAAAAAACTTGTAACCGACCCTATGTTTGTTGCTCCCGGCGCTGGCGGTAATGGACTTTCAACGCTTCAGGGCTACATGCTTCGCGAGAATTCTCCTTGCATCAACGCAGGTTTGTTTATCCCGATGAATGGCGACCGCGATTTTTTTGGCAATCCTGTTAATGATGGCGCTCCTGATTTGGGAGTTTACGAACAAATCGGATCGAAATCTTTCTAACCGCTTGTGATCTATGCGAAAAGTGGTTGGCATAGGAGAAACCCTCTTAGATATTATCTTCAGGAATAACCAACCGGAGAAAGCAGTCGCCGGCGGTTCAACTTTTAATTGTATGATTTCGTTGGGACGATGTAATGTTCCTGCGTTATTTATCAGTGAGTTGGGTAATGATCGAGTGGGCTGTTTACTTCGCGATTTTATGCAAGAAAACAATCTCTCTACCGAATACGTCGATTTTTTTGAAGAAGGCAGTTCGCCGGTTTCTCTTGCTTTTTTGGATGAAAATCAGCAGGCGGAATATCAATTCTTCCGCGACTTTCCAAAACAACGGCTTCAAATTGCGTTTCCTGAAATCAATGCCAATGATATTTTAGTCTTAAGTTCATATTTTGCAGTAAATCCGGCGTTACGGGAAAAAGTTTATGAACTTCTCCGGTATGCTAAACAACAAAAGGCTATTGTATATTACGACATTAATTTTCGAAAAGCCCATGCTTCGGAACGGGAGCGGCTAATTCCTTTTTTTCTGGAAAACTTTGCAAACGCTTCCATTGTACGATGTTCAGACGAGGATTTGGAAAATCTTTTTCCAAAAGAAACAATTGAGACTATTTATCGAAAGTACATTGCGCCGAGATGTGAAATTTTCATAGCGACACGCGGCAAAGATGCGATTCAATTGCAAACGCCGATTTTTGTAAAAGACTATCCTATAGAAGAGATAACTCCGGTAAGTACAATTGGCGCCGGCGATAACTTCAATGCCGGAATTATATACGGATTGATGAAAAACAGGATTTTATCGGGTGATTTGACCCATTTAAACGAAAAACAATGGGATAAATTACTTTTTGAAGGTCAATCATTTGCTAAAGAAGCTTGCCTGTCGTTAGAGAATTTTGTTTCAAAAGATTTTGCAAAACAAAAATAACAAAAAAAATTAGGTTCGTTCTTTACGAGTTACTTTATTTAATGCAACTCGTAAAGAACAAACCTAATAAGTGCAATTCAATCAAAAATTACTATTTAGCAGCTTTGGGAGCAGCAGCAGCCCATTTTTGCGCTAAATCCGATAATTTTTGCGTTTGTTCCGGAGTCAATTTTGCAACAACATTTTGAAGAGCTGTAGCTACAGTCGTCATTTGATCCGTAACTTTAGCTAAATCCTGAGCAACAGAAGCGTCTCCTTTTTGTAATTTGCCCTGAAGATCAAGTCCCTGATTAATAAGTGTTTCATACTGACTCAATAAAGAATCCTGATTCACAGTAACAGCAGCAGAATCGGTAGGAGCAACAGGAGCAGCAACAGCAGGAATTGTGTCATTTGTCGACTGTGCACTTCCGGTTTTTGATCCTCCTCCACAAGCTGTAAGCGCTAACCCAAGCGTAACAGTAGCAATCAATAAATACTTTTTCATCTTAATAATTTTTAATAATGTTGGTAATAAAATAATAAACAATCGAGGCGCAAAATTACTAAAATAATTCCAAAATAAACAAAAAAGAAACTTTTTTTTAATGTTTTATGAAGAAAAAAAATCATAATGAAAAATATTTAAGGATAAATTTAGAGGACAATATTTAAATAATTTGCTTATTTTGTGGAGCATACGAGACTCGAACTCGTCACCTTTAGACTGCCAGACTAAATAAATAATGTTTATAATCAGTTACTTACATATAATTTTGTAAGTTATTTTTAAATTCTTTATAAAAATGTATATTAATTTGTTTTGTAAATTTTTAGGCTAACATAAAAAATGAATTGATAATCAGTTAATTATAGATTCATCATAATTTATTTGTATTTGTTGTTAAGTAGCATATATTTGTTTCAATATTTCTTTAGAATTATTAGATAGATTTTCAATTGTTCTTTGTTGGCTTTCCATAAGTGTTCCAATGTTTACAGTTTCGGTATTTTAGGCTATTCGGTTGAAAAAATAATCGATTTGACTGATCCTCAAGATATAGACCAATTCCGGATCGATTTTTCAACTCATGGATCCGCCGTTCACAAAACCTATCGTAAAGGAAAAACAACAGGAGAGTATAATTTAGATAAGAATTTATTTGATAAGGCAAGAAAAGCTACTATGATGAAAGGTTCTCAAAAATATGCCGAAAATTATACCGGTTTAAATCAACAGAGTTTTGCATCAAATGGACATGAACGCTGGCCGAATAAAATACGCGGATATGCCGAAAAAGAAGGACAAACAGGTTTACCATCAAGTTATCATGGTAGCAGCATAGCAACTTATCCGGCAAGGAATAAGCGCGATGTTTGGACTTTATCTACAAAACCATTAAAAGAAGCTCATTTCGCATCCTATCCTCCGGAATTGATTCTGCCATGTATTCTGGCAGGATGTCCTGAACATGGGATTGTACTCGATCCGTTTATGGGATCAGGAACAACAGCCATCGTTGCCAAACAAAATAACAGAAACTATATTGGTTTTGAATTAAATCCGGAATATGTAGCAATTGCAGAAAAAAGAATTAATTTACTATGATTGAACATCTTCAAAAACTCCCCCCCCGAAACAGTTGAGCAATACCTGTCATCTCGTGATGCGGAATCTCTCGGCATTCCTAAAAAACGTGCTGACTATATTCTGCAAATCAATGAAGCATCTACGACTACCGGTATATTGATTTGATAGCTGCCGGCAAGAAAATAGATGAAAGCTGCCGGCATTTACGATACTACGATAAAAAATTACCTTTATATGCCGGCTATGACGCCGGTCCCTTCCAATCTATTGTTTTTGCACAACGGAACAAGCGGGATAAAGAATTTCGAGTACTGAAAAATATGTGGGTATTTCATCCTGACCAACAGGATGTACTTGCAAAAAAAATTGATGATTTCTTTTCCGGAGGACGCAAGGAAATTATTCTGCATTACGACCGGGCAGCCAACCAAAAAGACCCCGAATGGAAAAAATTCTATCCAAATTACAGAGAAATGGGAGTGAACGACACCGACGCCATTTTGCTGAAAAAAGAACTGGCAGCGCTCGGATGGAACGTCATCCTGATGTCGAAAGACCAAAAAACCATATTTTACCAACAGCATTACCGGTTATTGAACCTTCTGTTCGGAAAATACGACAGAAAACGCGACAAAATCCTGATTGACAGCAACGAATGCGAAGCCCTTGTTTCATCTATTAACCACAGCCCGATAAAACGCTCCGAAGGGCGAACTTTTTTGGATAAATCTTCCGAACGCCTGCCGTTTGAGGAACAGGCGTATAATTCTACACAATTGGCATCGGCATTCATGTATTTGCTTTGGGTCGAATATAACAAACTGCTTCCGGATTCCGATTTAAGTCAGGAAACGCTGCAAGGGGCGGGAACGTATATGGCGTAAATGTTAAATATTTCGCTGAAAGCAAAAATAATTGATAAAACATTTGGATAATCAACAAATGTATATTATCTTTGTAGTGTCAAACTAAGAGATATTTAACATGATGGACGAAAAAGAAAGACAAGAGCTAAAGGCTCTCATTGAAGATGAAGAAGAATATCTTCGCTTCTTTGCTCTTTACGAAGAAGAATTTAAACAAGAAGAATCGAAAAGAGAATGGGAGGTAGCGGTAGATGAATGTCTTGATGTTCTAATTCCGCTTTACCGACGATTGAAAGAAGAATGAAATAAGCCCTTTCGAGGGCTTATTTTTAGTAGTTATTAATATTTTAAATTAACAATTATGAGTTACAAGGAAGAAATACAAAAATTTAAAGAAGAATTTGCGTCACTTAGAAATGCAACTTCTGAAAAGAAGGAGGAGTTCGATTCTCGGTTTAAAAAGTATATCAGAGAGAAATCTTCGGAAGAAAAAAAAGCGCTTTCTCATGCTTTTTTTGAATCGGCAAAAGAAGAAAAGGAAAGAGCTAAAAATCTTGCTACATACGTTGATATGAGACTGAAACTTGAAAAAGTATTAGATATTGTGTCAATGGCATATATATCAGAAAACTACTTTCATAGAAGTCGCTCTTGGTTCAATCATCGACTTAATAACAGTAAAGTAAATGGCTTACCGGTATCTTTTAACGAAAATGAAGTGAAAACTCTTTCTTTTGCATTGGATGATATTGGAACAAAAATGAAAGATACAGCACGTTTAATTGTAAGTTAAACGTCTCTGGTTTGACGACCGCCCCGGCTTAGATTCACTCCTTGTCGGGGTTTTTATTTTTAAAACTTTTT
>Ga0123357_10014369_pt1 | contig 10330 bp, 12 predicted proteins | sample TergutEmb28metaG_FD_89873 | JGI IMG/M metagenome (GOLD analysis project Ga0123357, IMG submission 89873) | Embiratermes neotenicus P4 segment gut microbial communities from Petit-Saut dam, French Guiana - Emb289 P4 | ecosystem: Host-associated > Arthropoda: Insects > Digestive system > Gut ... | reverse complement strand
GGAAGGTCGCTTTCCAGATATCAAAGGTAAATTTTCCCTCCTGAATAAAGGTAAGCCTGAATGACTCAATGAGGGGGTACGCCACAAAGGTAAGCGCCATGGCAAAGAGGAAAATTACCGCATAACCTGTGATCGGGTCTCTGGCAAGAACCGCCACCGCGAAAAGGATGGTAAATATCACCCACGCCAGAATGGACAAATTGATGAGGAGCTTCTCAAAAGCCAGGGCGTTTCCCTCGGGAACCGCCAATACTATCGCGCCAGAAACATCAAACCCCGATTCACCGGGAATGGGGAGAAGGTATACCTTCATGGAAGATTGTATATCGGCAGCATCCGCCCCCGGAAGAGCCTGAAGCTCCGAACTGCTGAAATCCCGCTTAACCGAATAAGGCAGCAGGTAGTAAACGCTTTGGAGACCTTCCTGAAAATCCGCGCTGTCCTTATTTGCGTCCCAAAGGGAGCGAACCATCGCGTCTCCGGTAACAGGGATCAATTCGGCGTTCTCATCCAGCCCCATATATAGGGCGCGCCCGCCCTCAATTATATCGGGAAGTCCGGCCATCCAGTTTTCTATATCCCCCTTGTCCGCCGGGACGGTTTTGGTAAAAAGGGTTATTTCCTTAAGGATATTTGATTCATCGTACTTGCGGTAAGAGCCCAGAAGAGAGGTACAGATCCAGATATCAAAGACCGCAAAAACGAGGGATGCTACTGCGAGTTTTACCAATCCACCTCTTTTAATCATGCTTTTTCCCGGAAGCCCCGCAGACTCAGGGCCTAACGGGGCATTGCGTTCTTGGGCTCCTAGCGTTTGGATCCTATTTCGTTATTCCACCTGTCGAGAAGACGTGTCCTGTTGGCTACGTCCCCTTCCCAGACCAGATCCTGATTAACGGTTTTTATCTGATCCAGCGAGAGAGCCAGAGGATGCTTCAGCGCGCCCTTCTGGACAAGCACAACGTAATAACCTGTAAAGATCTTCTGGGAACTGGTAGAAGAGAGGATCCAGTCGTAGAGCTGGCGGGCCTGTAACTGCTGCTTGCCGCCCTTAACAAGGGACATGGAGGCAAGCTCGTAACCGGTTCCCTCCGAAGGGGCGGTAATTACGGTATTGGCGCCCCCGGCCTTGAGTTTAACCTGATCATGGGCATAACCTATGGCGATGGGAATTTCCCCGGTAGCCACGCTGTTACCCGGCGCCGCGCCGACATTGGGATACTGATCGATATTGGCATCCAGCTTTTTAAGATAATCGAAGGTCTTATCCTCATCCTTACCGTTCAAATTATTAATGGTAGTAATAATATTGTAGGCAGTTCCGGAAGTATTGGGATTGGGCATACGAATATACCCTTTGTATTCGGGCTTTAGCAGATCCGCCCAGCTTTTGGGAGGAGTAAGCCCAAGGACCTTTGCCCGATCGAGGTTGGTTACAAAGGTAAGGGGACCGACATAGAGGCCGATCCAGAAAAATTGGGAATCCCTGAATTGAGCCGGAGTATTGGCCGCATACCTGGACTGGTACGGAGTAGTAAGACCCTTGGTTTTACCGGTGATGTGATCAAGGCCGACTCCGCCCACCCAAATGGACGCCTGGGGATTCGCCTTTTCCGCATCCATTCTGGCTATAGCTTCACCGCCTGAAAGCCTGACCCAATTAACCGCAATACCGGTTTCCTTTGTGAACTGGTCAAAAAGGGCCTTTGCCAGAGTCTCATCGCAGCTGGCGTAGGCAGAAACCGAGGGTTTTTGGGCCATCACCATTCCTACTGCAACGAGTAATACAATGAATAACGAAATAATCCGCTTCATACAAACCTCCGTCAATCAGAATTTCCGTGAGCCCGGTTTTACCAGGGGAACACCTTTTTTACAGAGTTCGCAATTTCCCGCTTCCCAATTACCGGCGTCCACCCGGCAGGCCGGGTAAAACGGCCAGGAAACTTCAACGCCCGCAGCCCGGCGATCCACAATGCAGGCCAGGGCGGCGATTTTCGCCCCCCTTTCCTCAAGAACCCGGGCGCTTTCCCCGGAAGATTTTGTGGTAGTAACCACATCCTCCGCGATAAGAATGTGTTGACCGGTTTCAACTTCAAACCCCCGGCGCAGCGTCATGGCGCCGGATTCATCCCGTTCGGTAAAAAACGCCGGGATACCGAGCTGGCGGCCCAGCTCATAGGCCACGATGATCCCCCCCATGGCCGGCCCCACTATGGCGTCGATATGCAGCTTTCCCGCCTTCATATCCGTCCTCAGTTTTTCCGCCACGCCCGAAAGAGCCGCTGCCGCCCGGTCTGGATACTGAAGAAGCCTGGCGCACTGGAAATAACGATCCCCGTGCCGGCCCGACGAAAGGAGAAAGTGCCCTTCCAGAAGGGCGCCGGACTGCTTTAAGAGAGAAACAGTGTCATTCATAGGATGAGCTTAGCACAAGATGGGGAATGGGGAATAGGGAGCGGGAAACAGGGATAAGATCCAATGCGCTATTTGGCGCAGTTTTATGAATTATTCTTTGCGTCAAATAGCGCACAGCTTAAAATGGTTTTGCTGCCTTCAATAATAATTTATCCTTGGTTTATCTTTAGTTTATCTTTAGTTTACCTATCCCGTTTAAAAACTATGTATGAGACAGTTGATCTTTTTCTGTTTGCTGTCTGCGGTATCCAGTGGTTATGCGGAGAGTATGTATACCCTTGATCTGAAAAAAGATATAATCATCGGTTTCGTCTCTTTAGGTATTGCAGCAACATCTCTTTTTATTCATAACTCTGTTAATGGCGTATCTAAAAATAATTTTTTTCCCTCAAGAGATGGAAAAAATGCTTTTAACAGCAATCTGATGTATGAATACAATAAGCCATTAGATATCGTCAGTGATATTCTCCTTTATGGATTATTTGCAATGCCTGTTATATCTTTGGCAGGAAATTTTACAGACGGTTATGCGTGGGTTACATATGGCGTTATGTTTGCAGAATCTGTTCTCCTTGTATTTGGGACAACTGAGCTTTTAAAGAATTTAATAACAAGATACCGGCCCTTTTGCTATTTTGGTGATGTCCCTGCAGGTTTGGAAGCAGATTACTATAAAAGCTTCCCTTCAAGACATACGGCATTTGCATTTATGTCAGCTGGTTTTCTAACCTCAACCTTTTTTACTGAATACCCGGATTCTCCATGGAAAATACCGGTTGCCGCTGTCTCATATTCTATGGCTGCCGTGGTAGGAATGACCCGGATTTTTTCCGGTAACCATTTTATAAGCGATATTTTGGCCGGAGCAGCATTGGGTACAGTTTACGGCTATCTTGTTCCCTGGATGCATTTGATGAAAAAGCTAAATACTGTTCCGCTTGTGCCGCTTTATAACGGCTTTACACTTGTAAGCATTTTTGGACTTAACCTGGAAGCGGATCTATCCCCATAGGGTGTACAGCATTAGAGCTTGGACTGTCATCTTCAAGCCCTGAATCTGTAACCTGCCCCCCAAACTGTTTGAATATACCTGGGTTTTGCCGGATCACTCTCAATTTTCTCACGCAAACGATTTATATGAACAGCGACAGTAGCGGTATCTCCTGTGCTGTCCATGCCCCAGATATGTTCATAAAGAGTTTCGCGGTTAAAGATAATATCAGCGTTAGTCACAAGAAAGTACAATAGTTCATACTCTTTGTTTTTCAGTTCAACTTCCTTCCCGTTTATATATACCCTTTGGGTTAAAGTATTTATGGTTATACTGCCTGCCGTAATCTGTTTTGACAATTGACTTCGTTCCGAGGTCAGCCGATCATACTGCGCCAAATTGGCTTTTACCCTTGCAACAAGCTCTGGCGGAGAAAACGGCTTTGCAACGTAATCGTCTGCACCAATACCGAGCCCCCGGATTTTTTCTGATTCTGCAGCTTTTGCCGTTACCATGATAATGGGGATATCAACAATATCGCGTATTTTTTTACATATTTCTGTCCCGTTTATTCCAGGAAGCATCAGATCAAGCAGAATAAGGTCAAATTCCCTGGATAATGCCCGCTGGAGACCAATTTTACCGTTTGATGCAATTTCAACAGAAAACCCGGAAATATGCAAAAAATCACATTCAATAGAGGCAATATCGGTATCATCCTCAATAATCAGTATACGTTTCATAATTCCTTTTACTAAATACCTTCAACTATGGGAAATTTAATAATGATTGAAAGACCACCGGCAGCATTGTTTTCCGCATGAATCGTCCCATCAAAACTGTGTATAATCTTTGCAGCTACAGCAAGTCCCAAACCGTTTCCCTTGACTGTTTCACTACGGGAAGAATCTACACGATAAAAAATATCAAAAAGCCTTCCCAAAGATTCTTCCGGAACACCAGGGCCATCATCAGTCATTTTAATATACACGAATGAATTATCCCTGGAGAGATGAATCTCCATTTTCCCCTGTTCTTTTATCTTATACTTTACACTGTTTTCGAGAATATTTATCATCACATTACGTATCTGCTGGGTGTCAATATTTACCCTCAGATCCTTATCGCTTTCTATTATAAAGGAGATAACAAGTCCTCTGAACAGGTAATCATTTTTTAGGTCAGAAATCATGTGCTCCAATTCCACAGTGAGATCAATCTTTTCTTTACGCCAGGGGAATTCGTTTAGATCCACACTGGAAAACAGAAGAAGTGTATCTGTAATTTTTTCCAAATCGCCAAGCCTGTTTTTAATTGTTTGAATATAACGTGAGTGAGTATCAGGATCTGAATCGAGGCCATTTTCTATACCCTCTATGTATGCTCTAACTGAAGTAAGTGGCGTTCGGAGATCATGGGAAATACCCGCGATAAATTCCTGACGGGTGGTTTCATCCTGCCGGTGAGAATTAACGGAATCCAAAAGACGCTGGGCCATTTCATTAAAGTCCGCACTGACCGCATCAAATTCATTATTTCCGCCTGTATCAAGACGGTAAGACAGGTTACCATCGCGTATCTGGCCCACGCCATATTTCAGAGCATCAAGAGATATGGTGATATTATTAAAAATATAACGAACAAGGAAACGATTGACCAGAAAGACAATAGCTGCTACGAACCCAATGTAAATTGAAATGCCTGCCGCTGCTGCAAGGTACAGACTTCTCAGACCCAAATACAAAGTATAAGTATTGATTTCAGTTTTTGTAAGTACAACCTGATATTTACCAATTCGCGTTTTTATTTCGTTTTTAGTTGACGTTATTACTAATTGATATTCGCCATAGTGCTCAACAATGGAAAAAGTTACGTTTATGAGGGATTCGGCGGAATTAGGATTGGAATAATCCTGAATTCGCAGAATTGGTTCCCTGCCTTCGTAAAGCAATAACCTCACATTATCGTCCGAATGATGGGTATTAAAATTCTCGATATCCTTTATTAAATCTGATACTGACGCGTCTTTTGGCAATGACCGAAGAAGACTACGGGCATCCGCAGTGGCTTTTTTTTCTGCTTCTGATTCACGATGCTGTCCAATGTTAATAAACATCACCCAAAGAATTAGCAGTCCAACACTTACGCTTAAAAATAAGGGAATTGCGATCATCAATATATTGGACAGGAATAGCCGTCGTTTTATTGTCATCTTAAATATGCTATCACTAAAAATATAATACGGGGAAGCTACCAATAAAGTGCTTACTGCTATAGTTTTATATATTCCCCATTCCCAAAACAAGCATAATATTATTCTCTATTTTTTCTATAAGCCTCTGCCGATCAATAACATCTATCTGTGATATTGTTATTACAGAATCTTTTTTCAATTTTGATTTATTATTTGTGAAGGGCATACCAAAATCAGCCCAGCATAATTCACCACGTATCATTTTTGGTAAAATTCCTTGATGATTCAAGTCCGACTGCCAGATCCCTGGGAAATTCATCCTTATTTATTTTTCCATATCCCCCGTTCAGTTTTTCTGTTACCATTTCTCCATTGTGTCTGGCAATATAATCTTCCAAAGCTATTGCAAATAATCGACTTCGGGGAATTCCCATATATTGGGCTGTTTGTTCTGCCTTTTCAAATAAATTATCCGAAAGGGAAATTGAGGTCTTCATATTAATAGTATAACCCAGGTATAATTGTTTGTCAATCTTCCATGGCCAGCGCACTACGCAAAACAAACTTCAAGGAGACTTCTCGCAAGACCGCGAAGGAATAGTACAGAGCTTTTTCAAACCAGTACTTTGCGTTCCTCTGCCTTTGCGAGAACTCTTCGCTCAATATGTTATGCGAAATCATGCTTTATGGCACGGGGAATGTGTGGATTCCTGTCGTCATCAAAACCACAGAGTGTGTGAACAGTTTGACACACGTACAATAACTCTATGGTCAAAAAAATTCCAGGTTCTTGCTTTTTTACCTTTTACTTTGCTAGCTGGTTTTTCAAACGCGCAATTTCGGCGTCTTTATCAGCTACAACGTTTTGCCAAATTTCACGTTCTTCAGCCTTGCCTTCGGCTCTACCTTCGGCTTTGCCTTTAGCACGCGCCCACCTTTCACGTGAATCAATATCCCGCCGCGCTTTTTCCCGGCGCTCGTATAAATCACGGGCGCGTTCGTCGGCCGACAGTTCCTGCAATTTGACCACCGCTTTCCGCATTTGAGGGTTCATTTCGGCTACCATATTCAATTCCTCCTCCGATTCCGCGGCTATAAATTTCGCCCAGTTGTACAGTTCAGTCCCATCATCCCTTTCCGGTAACTTTCTGAGCTCCAGGGTATGTATCTCTATTATATCAGAAAATTCTACAGCGGCTTCCGAATCGTAAAAAACAAAACGATGGTGATACCTTGGGCTGTTTTCAATTAAATTTTCATCCGTAATGATTATGCTTACGACTTTTTGGAGTGTATGATAATTATCACCGCTGCCAAGCTGCTCCGTAATCAGCTTCGCGTCATAAAAAACAATGCGCTCACGCATCTCAGGCGTTACACGCAACTGTATTTCAATGTGGATGATATTACGGCTTTTTGTATGAAGTTTTACATCGATAATGGCAAGTTTGTCTCCGGCATACTCGGGCAGCAAATAAGGGTCCGCTATAACTATTTCTCTGTATTCTTCATCCGGCAGGCGAAGCACGGATTTCAGAAAGCCGGTCAGTAAATCAACGTTCCTTTCGTCGGCGAAAAACAGGCGGAAAATAACATCACTTTTTACCGGAAGAATTTTTCGCTCACTCATATTATGAATATAAGGCTTTCATAATTATTTATCAAGATCGATTAGGGAAGGTAAAAGGTAAATTGCGACACGAAGCTCGGGGAGCGTGGATACAGTAATGGGAACAGATAGCAGAATTGTTCCATTGAGCATGATCGTTTCCAATGATACTGTTAATTCATTGGACTTGGCACTTATGATTCAGAAACCGCAGTGAGGTTTTCAGGGAACAGGAAGGTAAACAGTACAACAAGGTACACACCCTGGTATTGGCCGATGGAGAAGAGAAAAAGCCTGTGCTTCAAACCGTCAAGGAAAGCCTGGGCTGGTTTAAAGACGCCAGGGATCGCGATCTCTGTATCCTGTTTATCTCGGGACACGCGGTTACTTCTGACGGTAATTATTACTTCCTCCCGGAAGACGCTGTTTTTAAGGCAGACGAAAGCCTGGATACGCAAACAGCGATATCGTATACTGAAATTAACTCTGTACTGGCAATACCCGGACGTAAACTTCTGATACTGGATACCTGCCATGCTGCGGGAGCGGGAAGATCCGGCATGGCGGATACTACAGCCCTAATCCGTGAGGCGAAGGAATACTACTCGGTGGTTTTCAGTTCCAGCAAAGCCAACGAACTGTCGCTGGAACAACGCGAATACGAGCATGGTCTATTTACATACGGAATAATAACAGGACTGGAAGGAGAAGCCGCTTCACATGTTACGGGAAAAATTACAATGAAGTCTCTTGACAGTTATGTATCTGATTTGGTCAGGGAATTATCCAGCGGCCGTCAAAACCCCATAACCAATACGCCTGATGGTTACGAAAATTTTACACTGGCGACTCTGGATAAATAAAGTCACCCGGCCATGGTGATAGTCACCATATCCCCAGTTCAACGAGCGTTTTTATCACTTCCCTGTCCCAGCCGGCGTTTGCCCGGGGACTGGCTGGGCTGGGGTGGAGTATCTGCGCGGTGGAAAAGGCGGCGGAACTGTGCGAAGGCCCCGATACCCGGGGATTTCCTCCGCCGAAAAATTCGGCCCGTACTTTGTCGATCCTTTTTTTCGCGAATCCGCCCACGCCGATAACCCAACAGGGCTCAAGCAGTTTGATAAGTTCGGCCAGGGCGCGATCGCATATTTTAAAAAGGGGGGCCGCCTCTTCCACGGGGAGCTTATCCGGCGTGATATTGGCGCCTGACGGACCCATGAAAACAAGGGGACAGTAATTCGCCACGAAATGTTCCCGGAAAAATTCCGCGGGAGTTCCGAAGCGATCGCGAAAAAGGCCCCAGAGACGGCGGCCCGAAACTTCCGACCTTGCGCAGGCAAAACCTTCGACCGGCCGCCTGGGGTGCTCGCGCTCCGGTTTCCCCACATCCTCCTCTATACCGAGCCAGTCCCGTACCGCGGCAACCTCACCAAAGGGTACTCCCGTCTGCGCCATACCCCAGGGTCCCGGATTCATGCCAAGGAAGATCACTTTTTTTGGAGCTGCGCCCGCAAGCTCCAGGTACCTATTATGGGGACGGCTAGCATACTGGAGCGGATTGTACACCGCCGCGGCCTCTGTGCCAAAACGCAGGGCGTTGCAGCTCTCAGCAAGGCCGGAACTGATCCGCTGAAGGGCGGTAATAGTCTTGCGGGAAGTCATAGTATAGTTCATTGATATTTTATTATACACCGAATGGAAGGGACTGGGGACTAGGGATCAGGGATTTTGCTAACAAATCGTGGCTCACTGGGTTGACGCATAGCCTGCTAACGATATTCCCCATTCCCCAGTCCCCGATCCCCAGTCCCTTTTTCTCCCTTTACAAGCTATCCTGAAACCGCTAAATTGTTTTTACCATGAAGAAAATTTCTCTTACCGGAATCAAGCCTACCGGAGAACTCCATATCGGTAACTACTTCGGCGCGATAAAGCCCGCGCTGGCGCTTACCAACGAGTACGATGCGCGGTATTTTATCGCCGACTACCATGCCCTTAACACCATGAAGAACCCGGGGGAGCTGAATGCTACTATCCGGGAGGTAGCGGCTGGCTGGCTTGCATCGGGGCTTGACCCTGAAAAGGTTATCTTTTACCGGCAGAGTTCCATCCCGGAAGTTTTTGAGCTAACCGCTATGCTTATGGCCTTTACGTCCAAGGGTCTTATGAACAGGGCCCATGCGTATAAGGCCGCGGTGCAGGAGAATAACAAGAATGGCGATGATCCCGACGCGGGGATCAATATGGGGCTCTTTACCTATCCCGTGCTTATGGCCGCGGATATCATGCTCTTTGATTCCGATGTAGTTCCTGTTGGGAAGGATCAGGTACAGCATGTAGAAATGGCGCAGGACATAGCGCAGTCGGTGAACGCCAACTACGGCCAGCAGGTGTTAAAAATCCCGCAGGCAGCGGTACAGGAGAATGTCGCTGTGGTGCCCGGGCTGGACGGCCGGAAGATGAGCAAGAGCTACGGAAATGTTATTCCGCTTTTTGCGCCGGAGAAACAATTGCGCAAAACAATCATGCGGATCGTTACCAATTCCCAGGCCGTTGAGGAACCCAAGGATCCTGACACAAGCCAGATATTTTTGTTGTATAAACTGTTCACATCGTCCGAAGAACAGGCGGCCCTGGCCGGCCGTTACCGCGCCGGGGGTATGGGTTGGGGGGAAGCCAAGGAGGAACTCTTTCGGGTGGTGAACCGGGAACTTGCCCCGGTACGGGAACGTTTTGACGCCATCATGGCGGATATTCCGGCGCTGGATAAAATACTCCAGCACGGCGCCGAGAAGGCCCGCCCCATAGCTGCCGCCACAGTCAGGCGTTTCAGAAAAGCCGCGGGGATAGACTGAAAGATATTCCGGCGCTTAAACCTTAAGCCCGTCAATGTACTTCTGCAAACAATGTTTTATATAACGGTGAATAATGAGTTTATTTTCCGTGGATAATTTGGCGTCAAAAAGCAGGATAAACGAATGTTTGTCATCCTGGCGCTGCCCCATGAGGATCATATCTGTCATGACGAGGCCGCCCCGGAGTTTTAGCTGCACATTCTTCAGCAGCGAACCAGTGGGCAGGTTGACGAATTTTTCGAATTTCGCCGCGACACCGGCGG
>Ga0123357_10014368_pt1 | contig 10330 bp, 9 predicted proteins | sample TergutEmb28metaG_FD_89873 | JGI IMG/M metagenome (GOLD analysis project Ga0123357, IMG submission 89873) | Embiratermes neotenicus P4 segment gut microbial communities from Petit-Saut dam, French Guiana - Emb289 P4 | ecosystem: Host-associated > Arthropoda: Insects > Digestive system > Gut ... | reverse complement strand
TCTTGGCTTTTTATTCTACGCCATCTAATGGTTTTTGCTTGTGGGGGGAGGCCCCCCCCCCGCCTGCTATTTTTGGGGTTGCTTGCTCCCCCCCCCCCCCCCCCCCCCTCCCGTAACAATTATGATGGAGATGTCCGTTCCGGTTTCAAAATGTAGTTCTTAACCTAGAAATCTCCGTTCTATGGCGTGTATATATATTTATGTATATGTATGTGTATGTGTACATATATATGTATATGTATGTGTACATGTATATGTATTTATGTATTTATGAAAATAAACCGTTTGTATTTGAAGTAGGTTATTTTAATCCCTACATAAGACATTTTCATTTTCCGTTTTTACACCAAAAATAATTCGAATTCTGTTTATGTGTGTCTGTATTCTGGTGACCGTGACTACTTGATGGGCAGGTATATTGGGGTTTTAAATTACTTTACAGCCTGAAGATGGCTTGTCTTTAGTCGAAATGTGTAGCAGTTGTGATGAAGAATGCAGTTGTGTTCTACTGAAAAGTGTAACTTTCTTGTGCAACAGAACTGACGACAGAATGAATAATATAAAGATAGTTTATTCTATAAACATTAAGAGAAAGAATCGCTGTAAATACATAGGTATTGGGAGAAGAATTATATTAAAATGGCTTTAGGGCTGACTAAGGTATGAAGCTGTGGATTGGATTATGGGAGTCAGTTACAATGCTGTTTTAAACGTGGTAATTAACATCCGGCATAAGTTCCTCTTTACCTGACAGATTATTACCTAGTTAAGTTTGGATTTTCTTTATGTCAACGCACGGCAGTGGGTTGTGTTGCCATTGTTTTGCTCGCAGATATCTGAGACACTGCAAAAGCACATTTTCGTCATATTCCCCGTTCACCGTTCCTCCTGACTAGGACAGTGCACGCTAGTCGCTTCTTCTTCTCCCATGGGCCGGAGCGATCGCCTGTCTTCTAAACACTTTCTCTCTTTACTCACTTCCGTCTTGAAATTTGAGGCAGGAATTTCCTCCAAAATGCCTGTAATATTGATCACTGTAGCACGGCGCAAGAACAAGAGAACAGCATTGACTGAGTGACAACAGCTTTGAAAGCTTAAAATCACTTCAACTCTTAACTGCTGGAGAAGAATTCTAATTCAAGCAGCTCTGAGTGTAATAACCGTGACTGTTATAACAGCTTTGGTGGCCGGGGTAGCTCAGTCGGTATAACCACTCGCTACGGGCCGGAGGCCCGGAGACCGAATCCCGATGAGAGCGAGTTTTTCTGCACCCGTCCAGACTGGCCACTCTGGCCAACCCAGACTCCTATACAATGAGTACCGGGGGTAAAGCGACCGGGGCTTGACGTCAACCACATACCCCCATCCAGCGCCGAGGTTAAAGAAAGAGTAAAGCTATACTTCCACACCCCTTCTATGCATTAATGGCAGGTTATAGGGTGAACTTTACCTTTACCTTCATATTACGTAGTGTTTCTGTGTTTTGGTCTACCTAGGGTATTTATTCCTGGCACTCTTGCAACAATGAGCGCTGGTTTCCAAAACAGCATTAACCGAATGGTCGTTTTTAATGGAGTCTGTGAGATAAGACACGAATATTTCAATAAAATTTATACTCGTTAATCCACGTGCTGTACAGACAAACACATATCTTTACAAATCATGCCTCTGAACATTAACCAGGAAATCAAACTTCTACGGCCCTCTTCCCCTGCCACAATCTCACCAACCCAGCATCTTCTTTTCTATGCTGCTTCTATCATCAGGAAGAAAAAGCGAAGCCTCGGAACAGTCTAACACAGTGAGCACTTCATCCCCCTCACCCCTCCCGCAGAAATAGCCTACCTCAATCATGTCACGTGTTTCTCTTACATACCTTCTTGCAACGTATTATAGGCTCTGTCATTCTTCAAAATGTTAAGAACTGCTGACCTGCACTTTCTTAGGCCTGTATGTTAGCCTAGACCAGAGAAACACCTATTTTCTCTGACAGTCAGGCGGCTTTGAAAGCTCTTTAGGCTACCAAAAGAACGTCCCCATTTATTTGGCAGTGCCGAAGAGCGTTGAGTGACATCTCCACGCATCATTCTGTGGGACTCTTTTGGGTCCCCGGTCATTCTGGGGTAGGTGGAAATGAAATTTCTGATGAGCTCCCAGCAGAGGGAACTGTTTACCAGTTTGCTGGACCAAAACTGGCCGTGGGGGTTCTCGAGGCAGAATAAAAAGGGATATATAAAAAGCTGGATGGACAACCAGCACATGGCAACGTGATATGATATATGATATATTTTTAACTGCAATTCGTTTGACACCCGGTGGCAGTAGTACAGTACACATTTACACACAAACAATACATAGAACAATACAATCGACAGAAACAATACATACATATAACAACACAATTAACTAACTGGAAAGAGTGCAGGCTGTGCCCCGTCTTTGCGAGTTGCACCCTGGCATTTGCCCTAAAAGTGAAGAAAAAACACGGAGGCAACGTGGCAAGGTCTTACCGGCACTCTGAGACAGGCTCACGAACTTATTTTGGACCCCAGTCCTGCTGCTATGTTTAGGCTACTGTCCTTTAACAGGATACAGTCCAGGGTTGTTACAGGCCTCCTTACTGGACATAACACCCTGAGAAGACATTTCTACATAATGGGGCTGATTGACAGTCCCTTGTGTAGGAGGCGTGGAGCACAGGAGGTAACCTCATCTCATGTTTTGTGCGAGTGTGAAACTCTAGCGACACACAGATATGTTTACTTGGCACCTTTATTCATGAACAATTAGGATGTTACTCGCAGATATTAAGTCTGAGGGCAATCTGGAACTTAATTAAGGGAACAGGGCTCCCATGACTTAGGCCAATGTTTCTCAACCGCCTGGTCGTGGCCCGGTACTGGGCCCTGGCGTCAATTATACCGGGCCGCGAGAGATTCTCCTGGAATTGATAACTAATTTAAATGTAATTTTATATTTGCCAACATGTCACACCGTACACATAATTGTACTAATACTCCTTATGTTTATGCCATAATTAATTATTAATACTTATGTTAGTTTGATGTATGAACTTAAAAAAAATTGGAAAGATACTGACGAGTAAATCTGTTGGGACCGGGCCCTCGTCTTATGAAAAAATAATTTACCGGGCCGCGGTCTCACAAAGGTTGAGAAACAATGACTTAGACAACTATCTAAGGGGCATAAAGGGCCCTTTAGAGGCATACTTGCATCGGGACAAAAAAAAAGGCTTAGACCCATTATTCCATTCCATTTCACGAACAGTACTCTCTTCCGGCTTATGACTGCGTGTAGTTGGGAAAAATGTGCCGACGTTTCGGGGGATCGTACTGTCACCTGTTTAGGGTGTGCAAATTCATTTTAACATCTTTATATCAGCGCGAAAATATTTCAGACCACAGATTTGTAATTTGAAGAACACAAGTAGTTTATTTTCGTTAGGTTGTGTTATGGACCCCATTAATCAATAACCTTCGACCAAAAAACCCATTCTATTACTGGCCTGGAATAGAGAATGGGATGTTGTATACAGCAAGGGGAGCATGTAAAATGTTCACATGAATTTTCATGTGAACATTTGACCACGTTTCGATGCTAAATGTGTGTTTTCCGTGAGCTATGCTATTTGTGACATAATTATTCGTTGCTGCACTGGAATGAGAATAGTCCTGCCATTACAGAAGGGTAAACAAAACGCATTGCGTGACATTTATCATAATTATTTTCATGTTCTGTTTTACAGAGAACGACACAACCTGATTTTGTGTCGTGACGAGGTTTTGTGCGAAGCTAAATGGCCAGTTCATAATTTTGTGTGTGTGTGTGTGTGTGTGTGTGCGTGAGTGTGTGTGAGTGCGTGAGTGTGTGCTTAATAAAACTGACTGTTGTTCAGTTACGTGCAGAATACTTATTAGTCTGATAGAATAAATGTGTGTATAATGTTACTCTTTCATTTTGCCAGTCTCTCCATTTATCGAGGTTGTTGCAACTAACAGACAGCTTCTGCACGCTTTTACAGCCTCATATTATCATGTCTTATGCTTTTATATTACGCCATAATCATTGCCAGTGACATCTCAACAGATGGCACATTACGGAACCACAATTACTGAGTATATTGTCATGATGGCAAGAGTAATTAGACTCGGATGTGCAATGATATGTTGGGAACATGGAGGAGAAAATAAACACATGTAAGTAATTTCAGACTTCCTCTGCGTGTAAATGAGATCTTTGTTCTTCTGGGATGTTATGCTACGTAGATTGGTAATTAGTTACTGAGGTTTCAGGACAACCTATTGGCTCTATCTTCAAGGGTCTTGGCTTCATGAGCCTTGAAGATGAGACCGATAAGTTGTCCAGAAACGTTGGTAACTAACTACTAGTCTATCCTGTGTAACATGCCAGAAGAGCGAAGATTTCAAATGCATGTAAAGCTTAAGTCTGGAACACTCGGTGCAAGAGATTGTTTTGTAGGTCTAGGCATAGATGGTATGGTAATATTAAAAAAGGGTTCTGAAGACATAGATTCATAATATGTGGACTGGATCCTGGAAAGATTAGTATAGGATCTGGTGGTGGGCTTTGGTAGACGTGGTAATGAACCTTCGGGTTCCACGAGTGACTGGGATTTCGTTATGAGTACTGTACCTATTAGTCTATCAAAGAGATATTTGGGAATTTTAATTGAACCAAACAAATGGTTCTTTTGGATCCCGTTGTGCATATGGGGCGGAATATTTATGTCAAGAGTGTTTTCAGTTGTCTCAAAAATGGCTGTACCGGCTATAGCAATTCTATGGCTGCAAAATAGCAGATCCGTCTGTTTAAATCTATATTTTAATTGTTTGTGACGAAGTTTCTGCATGTCACAAGAGAATGTATAATCAATATACATCAAGCTTCTAAAAGCAGAACATTGCTTAAATTTTTAAACGTAATATCTTTAATCATTTTAAAATATTTCTGCTCGAAATACAACACACAAACCGACAGGGAAAGGGTTTGCTAATGGACAACTCAGCGCTGAAGCATCAATCAGCTAATTAGCCTCCACAATAGGGCGGAGCGCTGCGTCAGCTCTGTTTGAATCAAAGGATTGTGGGATAAACCGCACAGCGCCGATATTTGAGATCATTCCGCCTCGTGGGAGATGATGACCAGCCCGCGGTTGTTGTAACTTGAACTGCTGATAGAGCCAGTGGGCACAGAACATTTTCGATGCGGCACCACATAGGAATGCGCATTTCGTTAATAGGTTAGGAAACTATTACTGTAACGAATTAATTGATTAAATAACTAGCATCTTACGAAGCTAATTTTCATTTACACTGTCCGTAAGTCTGCTACTTTAGCGCTGTCCGAATTTCCTTACTTCTTGTATATGTAGAAGTACACTTCTGTATTGTTGCCGGCAATACAAATTCGTCATAAAATGCTGTCGACAGCGATTTATATCGTCATGATGTAAAAAGGAAAGCATCATTACTTTTCCATAACACTGGTTAAGAATCAACAATGCACAGCACATTGCCACCCTTCTCTGTTAGGTACGAACTGAGGTTTTGTATTATTTCTATAGTAAACCGGGGGACCGCGGTAGCACAGTGGTTAAGGTGCTGTGCTACAAATCGGATGGTCGCTGGTTCGATCCCAGCTAGTTTCACTGGATTTTTCATTGACATAAAATCCTTCCGATCGACTCAGTCTCTAACAGAAATGAATACCAGGAGTATTCCCTGGGAGTAAAGGCGGCCGGTGCTTAAGGCTGACAACATTACCACCATCCCGTGCCGTTGTCACGAAATCTTGGAACCTTAACTTCCTGGAACCCTCTGGGCCCCTCCGGACCTGTAACGGGTTTGCTTTACATTTATCTATAGTAAAACCAACTAGATGCACCAATGTATCAAATTTATTTTATTTTGGAATGACACTCTACATGTTTCGGACGGTATTTCCGTCCATCATCAAGAGTTCAAGACTGTACATACATATGTCAAATAGATACTGCTGTCTGCTTGCTATCAAGCAGACAGCAGACAGCATTATCTGTTTGACATACGCCTGTTGCTGTTTTTACAGTCTTGAACTCCCGATGATGGACGGAAAGATCGTCCGAAACACGTACATTGTCACGGGAAGACCGTCCGAATCGTGTAGAGTGTCAATCCAAAATAAAATATATTTGATACATTGGTACATCTAGTTGGTTTTACTATAGAAATAATATTACGATGCACGGACCTGTGAACGTCAAATCTGAGGTTTTGTATGTAGTGCAGATTCTGTTCAGTTCTCAGAGTGCCAAATCAGAAGTGATACAAGTAGCTCTAAGGCGCCACATTGCAAGATGCACATTGTGTACGTACATATGCTACTAGTAATTATTTGTATTGCAACACAACACATATTCGCACTAAATTAAAAAAAACTGCTGCAGCATTGTAACTGATTTTTGCCATCCATTTATATCGGCGGTTCCCCAAATGTGGTCCGCAGATCTCAAGGGATCCACCGATACATTTCTGTAATTGATACTTTGGAATTTACTTATTTTAATTAAAAGAGTAATATTCTGTTAAAATTATCATGGAACATACTTAATTGGCAATACATTAATCTCGAATGTCGGTAAGAATATCTAATTAAGAAACTTTCCGTACGCATTTTAATTAAGATCAAAGCGTAAGAGGACATTTACGTAAGCTGCTTGTATGTGTTCGTAGCTATTTAAAATCACTTCTGAGATGAGAGTTTTAATTTTGGACACCCATCATTCTGACACTATACGTGAGCGATGGTGTGAGGGTTGGTGGTTAATTTTCGAAAACGAAAGGGGGCCGGTGAGCAAATAATTTGGGAAACTCCGAATTAGACGTTTCTACTGTGCAAATCGGCATTGGATGTATTACACAATACCGCACCAGCTGTAAATAATTCTAAGACAAGAGTCATTCATGAGAACGTATGAGGCACTGAAATGCGCTAGAAATTACCCGCTTCTAAATACAACCAGCTGTGTATTGCTGTGGCCACAAGAGTTCGCCAGTCTTCTCTCTTATGACAACAATGAATTGATGCGGCTTCTTTCCGCATTACTACAATAAGATCTGTATGAATATAACCATAACAAAACCCATTTCTTGTGTTCGGGCTGTGTTTTTCAGGTTTTCAGTTTAAAACTGTGCGTGTATTTATAGTTACTTCGGCGTGTACTACATACTTCTGTTCCATTTTATTCTTAAGTATTTATTTCTGTTAAGTCCAAGTTACACTTTCACTACTGCACTCTGATTAGACCGCTGTATCCCGCTAGTGTTTTTGCTGACAACGGCTACTGCAGATTTCTGCCGCTAGTGGACTGCACTGTCCGAGGTCCACCTGTCTCAATTAATGATCATAGTGAAGACTGTCCGTGTCTGGAATGAGTGTGGGAGAAATTTACCGACCTTTCGGGACGTACTAACTCACGTCTATCATCGGGTATAAAATAAGTGAATTTCTACCAGGGATTTTTTCCCCCATGATGCGACAGGCCCTAGTGGAACACGACCTCTTCATTGTTGATGCTTCACGATCACACTCATATACACCACACTTAGTAGAAGTCCTCTGGACGAGTGATAAGCCCGTCGTAGAAACCTCTACCTGACAAAACATAACACTCACAAAGACAGACATCCATGCACCTGGCGGGATTCGAACCCTGAATTCCAGCAAGCGAGCGGCTGCAGAACCACGTCTTAGACAGTGGGACCGGGATCGGCTGTACCATTGCATACAGCGTAAAATCTTAGGAAATAGCTCTCTACATTTTAACTACCATTAAGATGTTTTCTAATCATCTTCCGTCTCATCCAGGTTATCTTCATTTGAATGGTTGTTGAAAGGAATTCCAAGTAGTAGGAAACACGATCGCTTTTACGCAGGTTATAAAATCATAATTCTGTGTTTATTCGTTTATTTATGTTTTATTAGCGACTCCGTCCATACCTCTGCCTGTGCACTGGCGAGAGTTAGAATGCCTAGTGAATGACGGGTTAGGAGAATGTGGAAGTTATCAGGCTCAATGACATAGCAAGCGACGAGGCTGGAGGAAATTGCCTAGTGAGAAGATCCATTAAATATCCGTCATATGTTAGTAAGATGATAAAATCAAGGAGACTGATATTGCTGGGGCAGGCGTGTTGCATGCATGGGGAGGAGAGAAATTCGGAACAATTCTAGTCGGAAAACATGAAGGGAAAAGACAGCTTTGAAGAACTAGGTATAGATGGGAGGATGTTATTAAGATGAATCTTAAAGAAATAGAATGGAGGGGGCTTGGGCAGGATTCGTGTGGTTCATGATTAAGAAAGTGACGGCGTTTTGTGAACTAGGTAATGAGTATTTGGGATGAAAAATGTGTAGGGTAGTATTGACTGGCTTTTAGTTTCATAAGAAGGATTCTATTCCAAGGCGCTGTTTACAAAGTTCGGGCGGAAGAAATCATAGACTAATTGAAGATACTGTCCGTTGATGTCCGGAGACACCAAGGAGTACCACAAAAGAACCTCTGTCTCGTCAAACGATTTGGGGACCGATATTTTATACAGAGGCATCCCGAATACGAATCAAGAAGCTGACTGCTCAGCAGTGAATTTATATAGAATTTGGCATTGATTACTGCAGGTAGGAGGGCAAGATTTCGAGAGATTTGTGTTATTTTGTGAAAATGACTGTACCGGGAACTATTTTCGCTTTCGGAGGAGACAGAAGTCGATAATCGATAAACTTTAATTAATTTAAACTTTGATATTGATTACAAGAGCTGGAAGACTGCTTTATTATTTTAGTATCGGACCACAATCGGTACTCGATATATTTTCGTTGCCAGACATATCGAACTCTTGTAGTGAAACTAGTTACAATGCAGAGTCCAACATGGACTTGCCAGATAATTAACGTTACGTTCGGAAAGCTGAGTAACAGTGATTCCCAGTGACAGTGCGCTGATGACTAGACACGGGGAAGTACTACATTATACATATGATGTCCATGTGTGTGCGCGTGTGTGTAAAAAAACATCTTCCGAGAGACAGAAGCGTCCATGAAACGCAACTTAAATATTTAGTGGCTGTTTCATCTCGTCCTGTTTGTTGCGTTTCAACTGCTGTCTGCTATTTTGGTACTGAAAGTATGGCAGAATTTTATATGGAGGGAGGCAGTGAGAATCATATCATTCTGTGGATGCTGCCACATTGGTAAATCTTGAACATCAAAAAACACTTAGCTGTGAAGTGACAGTGATGTATTAAATTGCAATGAATCTGATATATGTGTCTTATTGAAGAGTTCTCCTTTTAGAACCAACAAAGATTGTCAGTATTTTGCGAATATTTTCCTGAAATGCAACTTATTTTTGATAAAGTAAGGGGAAGCTGGAGAAAATCACATGAGGGAGCTTCATAGATAGCAGATCTAATCCTCGACTAATCTAAAGCAAACACAGAACGGCCATGGACAGACCCAGAGGGTTCACTTGGCTGATGCTCCCACTATTTCTAGACAGTGGACATATGTAGGTAGCACCGATTATGTTTACGCCCTAAGAATTATCCCTGTTCCTCACTTCTCTTGACCGCGTTAGCACCGTGGTTAAGGCGTTGTTCTACAAATCGGAAGGTCGCTGGTTCGATTCCAGATAGTGTCATTGGAATTTTTTATTGACATAATCCTTCCGATCGCACTGTGAACCTGGGGTCGACACAGCCTCCAACAGAAATGAGTACCAGGAGCGTTTCTTGGGGGTAAAAGCGACCGGTGCGTAAGGCTGACAACCTTACCACCATCCTGGGACATTGTCACGTAATCTGGTTTAGTCGGATATTTGCATCCTGGCTTGTCTACTTACTGCGCTTTATCCCAATATACTGTGGCCTTAGTTCAAATCCAATATTAAATCTTCTGTCAATATACCTAATTGCAAACTTGCAATTTTTTCTATGCAGAATATTTCATTTTGATTCATAAGTCCCCGCCATAAAATATATAGAAACCTGAAGTGAACATAATGTTCCCAGAGAATCTGTAAACGTCTAGCCTAAGAACAACAATCCACTATGCAATCAAAAATGAAGAAAGAACATCTTTATCGTCGTACCGTGCATTCTGAAGTTTATTTATTCACACACACCAAATAATGTACTTATATATAATATTAAAGGAACTTCTTTAATAATATAATATAATATAATATAATATAATATAATATAATATAATATAATATAATATAATATAATATAATATAATATAATATAATATA
>Ga0123357_10014367_pt1 | contig 10331 bp, 7 predicted proteins | sample TergutEmb28metaG_FD_89873 | JGI IMG/M metagenome (GOLD analysis project Ga0123357, IMG submission 89873) | Embiratermes neotenicus P4 segment gut microbial communities from Petit-Saut dam, French Guiana - Emb289 P4 | ecosystem: Host-associated > Arthropoda: Insects > Digestive system > Gut ... | reverse complement strand
AAGCTAACTGGTTCTGCAGCTAGTCAAGAAATTCCCCGCACTTTATGGAACCCGAAGGTTCATCACCGTATTCACACGTGCCCGCCATCTGTCCCTATCCTGAGCCAACTCCATCCAGTCTCCACCCCCTCCCACTTCTCGAAGATCCATCTTAATATTATCCTCCCATCTACGTCTAGGTCTCCCCAACGGTCTCTGTCCCTCAGGTTTCCCCACTAGAACCCTGTGCACACCTCTCCCCTCCCCCATACGCGCCACATGCCCCGCCCATCTCATTCTTCCCGATTTTACCACCCGCACAATATAGGGTAAGGAGTAAAGATCCCTAAGCTCCTCATTATGTAATCTTCTCCATTCTCCTGTTACCTCGTCCCTCTTAGACCCAAATACTCTCCTTAACACCCTATTCTCAAACACCCTCAGCCTACGTTCCTTCCTCAATGTCAGCGACCAAGTTTCACACCCATACAGGACAACGGGCAGGATTATAGTTCTATATATCTTGATCTATCAAAGAGACAGCCAAGTTAAACATATTACACTACTGTCGGCATTAAAATGAAAGAACGTTGGTGTTATTCATACCAGCCCTCTTTTCAACACTGCCATCACATCTGACGCAAAACGGAACCGCTTTTCCCCGTACTCCATTATATTTTAAAGTCTACCAGCCAGGAAGGGGCGCTATGATTAAGTCACGATCGATTCCTCCCATGCACGAATCGTTAAGGCCACATCAATGGACGAAAGACCCTTCCAGCTACGCCGTGGAGCGGTGTCTACGAGTTATTGACGCATTACGAGCTCCTGTTATTTGTAAGGGCGTTAGTGGATATCGCCAGCATCAGAAAGCGAATAGTCTGAGATCCGGTTTCCATAGCAAGCAATTTTTGGAAGAGATTTATTTCTGCTGATTCATCGGTAAAGTAGTTTTATCACTAACAGTTGGAATGTTGAAGTGTTGAAGACTTAAAACACAAATTAAATAACCCAAGCAGGAAAAATACAACTTGATGTATAGCACTAATTTAATCCTACAGAACATTCAGTTTCGTTGGGAAGTCAGTACCACGCCACAGCATGCCAGTTTACATTATTACCTTTCCTGAACACACTTGTACGATGTCTACGCAATTAATTTTATCAGTGCTATACGGGGGCTTTTCCAAATCCGAAACCAATGAGCGCCGTGGAAATCGCGGAAAAATCAAACAACTTTCACCACCCCAGCTCGTTTCCTCTGCTTAAAGCACGGAAATAATGAAGTCATTTGTACGTTTTTGCTTCTAGTATAAAGGTGTAAGACATAAAGAAGTGCAAGTTGTTTTATTTCTTCCTTAGGTACCTAGTGCTTATTTATTTATTTATCTATTTATTTATTTATGAGTTGAATTCCGGATGATCAGGAAGGTACCAGTACAAAATTTCATGCAGTGACATTCGTGAACAAGTGTCGGTGGTACCGCAGTGTCCCTGAATGGTCTCATTTGCCAGGAACTAAGAAACAGTAATTCATGGATAATCTCACAAGGAAAACGCTCTAATTTATAAGAATGTGGATATTTTAAAACAAGTTCCTTTAGTCTAATGCCGAATTCAACACAAAAACATGTACACGACAATACACAGCTCCCCGGCCGTGTCAATTTTCTGTAACCTTTCATTCATTCATTCATTCCTGAATATACAACACATGTTTAATTCTGGATTAATTATATTTGGCGCTACTATGTGGTCGTAGCACAAGATACTTACCCAAAGGTACGGAAACGCCTGGGGAAGTAGGCAGAGTCACACCTGCCTGTGACGACGAAGAGCCTGAAGGTGGGGACAAAGCCTCATCCAGAAGAGACGCCTCGGACGGGTATTCAAACGTAGTCGTGGCGGCATCGTTGAATGTAATACGAAGCTGAAAATGAAATTAATTAACATTCATTAAACGAATCAATACAAAACACATCAAATTTCGCAGCATTCATATGCCATTTCACTACAGCTTGTGAGATTCAACATCAACTTATACTTTGAGAATGGGTACAGTACCCATTTTTCGACCAGAACTTTCTTCAAACGAACTTTTCGGAAATAAATTATTATACTGTACTTATTTTAATACTCTTATACTTAAATGCAACATGTCTGCATTTGATTAATCTTCTTCACGAATAACGTAAAAAAATAACAGGATATGAAGAAATATGCTGCATCATCCATAATTAGGTATTCATCTATCCTGATGAAAGGGGTAGCAGGTTTCTCTGTACAAGGCGTCACAGTCCAGAAGGCAGCAATGTTCACAGTTACCGCAGCGAGAACCTCGAACTTCAAAAAACAGCGTAAAGGTGATGGTAAATTTCACCATATAACAGGCCATGAAGGCCCACAGAGGGAGGACAGGTATAGCTCTTAGCTCTACTCTTTTTTTAATCTCTGCGCTAGATGGGGGTGGGTGGACAACGCCACGCTCTTGCCACTTTACCCCCCCTCCCCCCCCGGTAAATAGACCCGTTATCCATTGTACAGGAGGCCGGGTGGGCCCCGCGGCCAGTTTGGATCGGTGCGGAAAATCTTTCTTCCACCGGGATTCGATCCCCGGACCATCCGGCACGTAGCGAGTCGCTACTCCGACTACGCTATCCCGGCCCACAAAATAACAGGGTATTTATTAAGCTCAGATATGGATGCTGAAAAATACACAATGGCTTGCATTCACAGGATGCGTAAAAATACAAGCAGAATAAAATTTGATACTACGTTACATCCGGTTACTTGTGGCTTTTGTAATACTGCTTCCACGACAGTGTCTGAGGGCACGTAAAAGGTACGTAGGCTAATAAGCGACCGGAAAACGCCACTACTAATTATTGCACTCTTATTTAGTTTAAAAAGTTGGGCACAGGACGTACTGTTCTGAAGGACATTCGTCCATCTTCTAACCGCAAAAGCTTATGCTAATGTTTGGTAAGAAAGGAATCCGACCTCAATTGTCATGGAATGGAGTACCAATTTAATGAAACAATTTTCATTTCGGTTACTTTATGTTGCTTCCCTTTGTACTGCACCAGAAAATATAGCATACACGGACAAAGGAAGGCCTGTTCAAAATATCCTGCACTCGCCGGCAGGACAGAAAATGGCAGGCAGTACGGAATTCTGACACCAGGTGCCATATTATCGCCATCTTCTTAGTCGGTCTAGTGGGTTTCATAGCCATACCTTCCCGCATTACTTTCGCACGGGTGTTTAACTGTTGTACTGTAAGTGTTAAGTGCGATGCGCGACTCTTTTTTAAGGCAGAGTTTTATCTTTTGCTTCAGACAGTGGAAAACTGCATCGGAAACGCACGATATGTTCAAACAAGCTTTTGGCGAAAATTTCACGGAGAAGAAGTGTTATTCCAAATTCGAACCTCAAGAATCTTCGGCCAAAGATTACCAGCGTGCATGCTCTCCCTCCAAAGGTTGAACAGCCGGAAACCTACAGAACGTTCGCAACACCGACCAAAAGATTAGGCCTCTTTCGTATGGAAGATGCCAGCCAAACAACTGATGACAGAATATAACTTCTTATCCACACTCTGAAAAACATCTTCAGACAACACTGACGCACATTTTTACAATAAAGTGTGCGGACTAAATTACAAGAACCCCAAAACCGACGCTATGCGACAGGCATCTTAAAGACACTACAAGTTTTCCAGCTAAGACTTAATGGAATACGTAGGTTCACTGTCGGATTCACAGCAGATCACCCCTTGAGCCAGATGAATGCAAGCCACTCAGTTATTGTACGATTAGTTCTAACGTTGTCTTCCAATCTAGGGCAAGTTCCCTCAGTGACTCTTCCCTTCTGGTTTTCCCACTAAAATTCTGGACGCATTTCTCACCTTCAAAACGTGTACTGCACATCCTATTATCACAGCCTTCTTAATTTGATCGACCGAAATAATTAATTATAATTAAGTAATTATGAAACTCCTCAATGCATAATTTTCTTCATATTCTTGTTGCTTCCTTTCTCAGAATTCATAACATACTCTTTAGAACCTTGTCCTTAACCACCGTAGAACCTCCCACAGATACACATAAACAACTTGTGCATCAAACAATGGTGAATTAGCAGTACTACACCAGCACTGTCCGACAAAGCGGATATCACGTAGTTAATATGCACAAACTGTAAAGCAGGAAGACAGTTCATATTTGCAGAGGCCTCTCTCACGGCTGCAATTATACAACAATGAAAGTATTCAGAAAGAGAGTAAAGTTTCATCATTTATAAGGTCAACATGTAACAGCCTGAACTTGAATCCTGGTCACAAATATGATGCAGTTACATGCAAACACAAATTTAATGCAGAGGATAGGAAAATACTGGGTCGGGCCTCCAGACTGCATTCTCTCTAGTAACATCGAAAAACATAAATTATTTGTGGCCACGGAAGATTAACTTGCATTCAGTTTCGGTTTTGTGTAAAAAACGTTTCTACCACTGGAATTATAATGTACTGTCGCCATGTCGAGGAATATTTTTTACCAAGGATTGCATGAAATATGTCACAACTTTCCGAAAATAAAGTTACCAAGACAAAAATAATCGCGCGCGCGCGCACGCACAAAACGACGTTTTTAAGCAAACGAACAGCGAAAGGAACGAAGGAGAATAAACGAGGTTCCTTAAAACATCTCTTCTATTAAGACTTGCTCACCACCGAAATATAAACAGAACTGAACACATATATATAAAAAGAGTGAAATTTGTTACAACGAAGCTAATGGATGGATATGTGGCCGGAACAGACCTAGTCACGATAAGCCCTCACCATTTCGTTACTGGCCACAGACTTATGCTACCCCGCGAGCTAGATAACCACTAGCCTTTGTCGGGAGACATCAGAAAAACTGGCTAGAACACAATGAACAGAATGAAGGCTAATGGAATACCAAAACAGGTACCGCAGCACGGTGAAGTGGGGCAGCGCGATGTTGGACGCCTGAAGGAAGAGACTGATAAACTGCACGCAGAGGGTTTGGGAATAAGCTTGTTTTGTTAATGATAATGACGATCTGAGGAAGCGTCGAAACAAAGCTTACAAATAACTTCTGACATTTGTGGTTTTCATGACGTTAAGCCTTCACACTGAGGTCTTGTGTGTTCTAAAGCTGCGTACTCAAAGAGGAAGGGGACTTCTACAATGACGATGGAAGTTTCTCCGACATGTTGGCAGCCACCTACAAGACAAAATAATGTCAAAACCCGCCAGACCTCAAAAGCTCCTACAAACAAACAAACAAACGAATGAGCGAGCAAGCATGCAATCAACACGCAAGCAAGGAAGCAAGCATGCGAAACAGTTTTTGGCATTACAGGTAGCTACTTCTCTTTCCATAAAAGGTCAAGGCTACATTAGCATGTGAAGTACATTAGAATGCCTACGAGGGCCAGACAAGGCTCGGGTGAAAGTACCAGAGGACGTGACCATGTGACACACGGCACGGGCCGGAAACAAGGAGACATATGTTTATACCAGGAAGATTCATGTTAAGCACTCAGACAAATGATCTAACATGTCGATTATGCTACCGTCCAAGTGATGTTCTCCATTTTCCTGTAACAGCGGTTCTTGAAACTTTTCTTTCTCCCGACCACTTGCAATTCCTGCGCGTTTTGGCAGACCATTTTACTGCGTTTCCTTTATTCAGAACTGTAACACTATGATATAGACACTACGAATTTAAAAGAATTATAAGGAATACGGAATTCAGGTCATAATATAACGAAGTACAATACTTACTCACCTACTTACTTACTCCATGGAGCAGAGTACTTCTTGAGAAGCTAACAGATATACAGCTTGTCAAGAAATTCCCCGCATTTTAAGGAACCCGAAGGTTCATTGCCGTAGTCACAAGTACCCGCCACCTCTCCCTATCCTGAGCCAGCTCGATCCAGTCCACACACCAACATCCCACTACCTGAAGATCCATCTTAATATTATCCTCACATCTACGCCTGGGTCTCCCAAGTGGTCTCTTTCCTTCGGCTTTCCCCACCAAAACCCTGTATACGCCTCTCCTCTCCCCCATACGCGTTACATGCCCCGCCCATCTCATTCTCGATTTTATCACCCGAACAAAAATAAAGTACAATATTGAAAAGCAAAATAAAATACATTACAAAGTAATCGAAGGTTTTTTTTAACTGGATGGATGTGCATATTGGGCTAAAGTTGTATCGCCTCCAGCCTTCCACGCAAACAGCAGGAAAAACGGGATTTCGGCGCACAAATGTATAGACCGCCGATCCCGGTGGCCGCGCGATCTAAGGCGTGGGTTTGTGGCCACTCACTTGCTGGGATTGCTGGTTCGAATCCCTCCGAGGGCATGGAAGTCTTTCTGTGGTGACTGTTGTGTGCTGTCAGGTAGAGGTGCCTGCGTCGGGTTTATCACTCGTCCAGACGAATCCTACCGAAAGTGGTGTGTCTGAGTGTGATCGTGAAGCCTCGATAACGAGGAGGCTCTGACCCACTAGAGGCTGTTGCGCCATGGGGGAAAAAACGTGTAGGCTCCAAACACAGGACGAGTTGAAAGAAAATAACATAATAAACTAATGTCAGGTAAGAAAATACAACATAGGAACTACGGACACACGTAACTAAATACAAGTTGATCTAATTATATAACAAAACTGGATCGCACAGTCAGATGTAACAAGCTTCTGCAACGTGCAGAACGCCAGTACTCGTATCCAGGACCACGAAAACATGGAAAAGTAACAGAGTGACTAAAGCAGAAGGACTTAGTGAAAGACAAGGGGGTTGTGGGCTACGATCACGAAGCTCTGAAATACAGGACATAACCATACAATTTTGAAACGTACGTCTATAATAAGCAAATTCGTTACCTGTTCGTTTGCAATAACCAAGCAAGCAAACAAACATACCGAAAAGCACAGGTCTCCTCACTTCTTAGAAACACGCGGTATTCCTGTCACCTTTCTATTACATCGCCTCGGGAAATATTGCATTTTATTCATTGTCAGACACAATGAAAAGCCTTCTGGAACAGACTGTACAACCTAACTTTGCTCGCAACTGACAGCAGGCAAACTGTTTAGAATGCGTGGAAGGAAACGTCAAACCACTTTGAAAGAAACGTCGAAATATTACAAAACTTTTTTAATACACTGAAAAAAACTACCATTCACACATTTGTTGTCTTCAGCTGAGGCCATGTACATGTCAAATGAAAATCTGCATTGTCCAGTGAAAATATTACAGTCCGGACATGAAGTTTACTACGTCAGACTATCTGCGCACACATGAACCGAACTGGAAACACGTTCTGACGTTAGTGTGACCGTGCATCACTAGTACCGTGATATCAGCAACCAACAAGATGCAGCAAAATTTGTTATATTGATTCTTTTTAAGCTTGCTCTACATGTTTCGGGCGACAGTTTCGCCCATCTTCAGGACCACTTTGACTGTATATACAGCCTTTTGGAACAATGTACTGCAATGATAAAATTATAATTAATAGTACTTTGATCTATGAGCCTTAGTCATAAAAGGTTTTAGTTAAATTGTAAACTTAGGTCGTTAAAAAGGTCGCCCGAAACATGTAGAGCAAGCTTAAAAGAATCAATAAAACAATTTTTGCTGCATCTTGTTGTTTGCTGATATCATTGGAAACATGTCACTCTATAAAAAGTCAATGTAAGTAAGTAATGTTTGCTTATACTCAAGAAGAACGCGAACCTTTGGAATTGTGCTTAAATAACACTGTGCATAGCGAGGCCGATTATTTTTCTTGCTCCCCTGCAAATGACACACTTTGAGGGATATTAGTTGCACTCTTCCGCCATAAGGGAGAAGGACGATGGATGGGGAAGAAAAATGACATAACGGAAAATTAAATGGGATAGAAAGGGGCACGAGACAAATGTGGGACGACGACGAAAGTATGTAGGCGATAAAAAAAGGAAGAAAGGGGTGGGGAAAGGGACAGTAAATATCCGCACACGGAAAATGTCATGACCAGATCCTGAGATATCTCTCTTGTTGCTTCCAGTCCAACCAGGAAAAGGCCGAGCTAATGCTATGGACGATGTCACAGTCCCTTCACTCTTCCATCCTCTGGTATTACCATACTTCAGCCCACCAGTACTAGTGTACATCATCATCTGATACCAAATTACATTTGGAGTTCACTAGGCAAATCTTCTAAACCGTTCTTTGAATTCTCGAACCGCAATGACCGAGGTTGTACGCTCCTTCGAAATTAACTGTTTACCAATCTTGAATCTTCATCGACACAACCATGACAACCTCAAATCACGAATGTTTGCAGTTGACAAAATGTACCCAACAAATCCACAAAAGCCTTTGCACACATTTCTACCTGACAGCCACGCCTAAACACTATTTGTAAGGTTTCCACCCACCCTATGTAAACACAGATTACTGTCATCTCATCCTGGAGTTGGCATTTAAAGCCAGTGCTGTAACCGAACCGACTTTTTCTTTTCTTTTCCAAAAAGACCCATGTTAATCTTTGGTTAAAGCTGAGTCAACACATGCAGGGGATGTCTGGTGGTGATACGTCTACCGTCTGTAAGAGCAACGACACAATCAGTTCCATTCCTTGGATACTTAACAACGGTTGGTTAACAATGACTGCCGGAGAAACACGTCACGTGACGTATGCAGTTTCTCCTTCAACCGAGGCCAAATTAAGTGATATATTTTATTTTGGATTTCACAAACAATGGAATATCTGACACTTGTACAGGGAAGAACCGCAATCATAGTGTGTGAGAATCTTCTTGGTACTGCTAGGCACAAGCAGATTTCAGGCGGTGAATCACTTCCTCACTGGTATTTGCCTAATGACAAGGGTTTCGCTGCGGCCAAAGGAAACGTAATATCGTACGAGAGAATTTATGTAATAAAGAAAAATACAAAAATTAACCAGGTTTTCTGTTAAATCAAGTATTTGACGTTCAGGTGACCATGCATCATGATACATTCTTATAATAAAACCAACTAGATGCACTAATTTCTCAAATTTATTTTTGGAATAAAACTCTACATGTTTCGGACAGTTCCTCTATCCATCATCAGGAGTTTTTTTACTGTACACACAGCAATAGTATATGTCATAAGGAACTGCAGTTCCATCCTGATCCTGCTCGCAAGCTGTCAGCAAACCTGTATGACATATACCATTGCTGTGTGTACAGTGAAAACTCCTGATGATGGACAGAGGAACTGTCCGAAACATGTAGAGTTTTATTCCAAAAATAAATTTGAGAAATTAATGCATCTAGTTGGTTTTATTATAAGAATTTATGACGATGCATGTTTGAAGCAAGCTGTCAGCAAACCTGTATGACATATACAATTGCTGTGTGTACAGTGAAAAACTCCTGATGATGGACAGAGGAACTGTCCGAAACATGTAGAGTTTTATTTCAAAAATAAACTTGAGAAATTAGTGCATCTGGTTGGTTTTATTATAAGAATTTATCACGATGCACGGCCACCCGGACGTCACATCGGTTACCGCTAAAGATGCTGCGGAAGACTAAGACGTGAAGACCTAAAGATCTTCTAACGGAATGAATTATGAAGACCGTATGAACTACAATTTGCGCGCGCGCGCGTGCGTGCGTGAGCCCACGTTATGATGAGCTCTATCTCGACGTCAACGAATTATGAGGTGCTGTATTCATAACTTGCAAATATAATTTTTTTGGTTTAACTTGTGCAGATGATAAACAAAATACATTAAAAATTACTGATTGGAAGATTGATTTATTGTACAACAACACGTCTCTGCAACATGAAAAGAAAGAAAATTAAAAAAAGGAATGATTCGGGGCAGAACACAAGCATATGTGTAATCTCAACGTGTTCAAGCCATTTGCAGCTTTATTTGTGAATCAAAAACTAGTCGTAAAGTTCGTCTGAAGTGTTTTCGATAGTAGGGTTTCTTCACAGGTGTTGTCTTTTGAAAAAAAAAAATCGATTCGATTGACTGAATTTAAATTACAAACAACAATAACAGTTTACGTAGTCAATGACAAGGCATTCCGTTAGGCTTGCAACGAGCATTACACTAGTAGGAGCAATGAAAGAAATCCATTCTGAATAGCGTAACCGCGTAAAGACGGTACCTTCGACAAAAAAGCAACAAAAGTAGATAAGTGGTAAAGACCAGAAACATGCAGCATCTTGAATTATATCCAGGTGAAAAAACGTGCTCAATCTCACATACAGAAAAAAGTTTAAAAAAAAAAAAAAAAAACAATTCCCGGCCCCCGCGCTT
>Ga0123357_10014365_pt1 | contig 10332 bp, 36 predicted proteins | sample TergutEmb28metaG_FD_89873 | JGI IMG/M metagenome (GOLD analysis project Ga0123357, IMG submission 89873) | Embiratermes neotenicus P4 segment gut microbial communities from Petit-Saut dam, French Guiana - Emb289 P4 | ecosystem: Host-associated > Arthropoda: Insects > Digestive system > Gut ... | reverse complement strand
GTTTGAGAGTGTTGGTGTGTGGGGAAGGGGGGGGGGGGCGGAGGGAAATATTAGTGTGTGCTCGGGTTGGCGATTCGTTTTTTTTCCGGTTGGGGGGGGGGGTTTGGGAAATTATGGTCTTTGCTATAGTTAGTGTTATGGTTTGTTACAAGGTAGGGGGAGACGGAGGGAATTGGTGTTTTTGCTACAGTTAGCGATATCTTTTGTTAGAGGGATGTTTGGAAACGGAGGGAAATGGAGGTGAATTCTGCAGTTAGCGTTATAGTTTGTTAGGGTTAAGAGGGAGACGAAGGGAAATGTTGATGTGTGCTTCAGTTAGCGTTTGATTTTTTACAGGGGGGATTCGGGGGGATATGGTAATACGTGCTGCAGTTAGCGTTATGGTGTCTTAAATGGGGGAGGGTGACCGAAAGAAATAGTGATGTGTGCTGCACTTATCGTTATGATTCGTTACAGTGAAGAGAAGGGGTCGGAGGGAAATGGTGTTGTGTGCTGCATTTAAGTTTATGGTTTGTTACTCCGAAGGGGGGAGACGGAGGGAAATGATGATGTGTGCTGCAGTTAGAGTTATGATTTATTACTTGGAAGGGGGGAGAAGAAGGGAAATGGTGTTGTGTGTTGCAGTTGGCGTTATGGTGTGTTACAGAGGTGTGAGACTGAGGGATATGGTGATGTGTGCTGCATTTAGCGTTATGGTGTGTTACAGGGGGGAGAGGAAGTGAAATGGTGATGTGTGCTGCAGTTAGCGTTATGGTTTGTTACTGGGAAAGGGGGTGACCGAGGGAAATATAGATGTGTGCTGCAGTTAGGGTTATGGATTGTTGCAGGGGGGAGACTTAGGGATATGATGATGTGTTCTGCAACTAGCGTTATGGTGTGTTACTGTGGGGGGAAACGGAGGGAAATGGTGTTGTGTGCTAGAGTTAGCGTTATGGTGTTACAAGTTAGGGTGGGAGACGGAAGGAAATATTAATGTGTGCTGAACTTAAGGTTATATTTTGTTACAGGGGGGATAGAAGGGATATGATGATGTGTGGTTTAGTTAACGTTATTTTCCATTACAGTGTAGGGGGGAGCCGGAGGAAAATGTTAATTTGTGCTGCAGTTAGGATTATTATGTGTAAGGGAGGGGGTGGAGGAGGGAAATAGTGATGTGTGCTGCAAAGAACGTTATGATTTGTTACAGGGAAGAGGGGTGGAGGAGGGAAATATTGATGTGTGCTGTAATTAACGTTATGGTAAATTGCAGGTAAGGGGGGAGACGGAGGGAAATGGTAATATGTGCTGCAATCAGTGTTATGTTTTGTTTCAAGGTGTGGGTTTCGGAGGGATATGGTTGAGTGTAATACAGTTAGCGTTAAATGTTTTATAGGATTAGGGGTATACGGAAAGGAATTGTGATGTTTGTTGCAGTGTTACAGGGGCGTGAGGGAGGGAAATGATAATTTGTGCTCCTGTTAACATTATGCTTTTTTACAGGCTGGAGGAAACGGAGGGATATGATGATGTGTGCTGCAATTAGCGTTAAGATTTGTTACAGGGGCGGAAGAGACAGGGGGAAGTAGGGATACGTGCCGCAGTAATTTTTGTGATTTGTTACAAGGGGAGTGGAAAGGAGGGCAACATTGATGTGTGCTGCAGTTAGCGTTCTGGTTTGTACAGGGGAAGAGACGGAGGGAAATGGTGATGTGTGCTGAAGTTAGGGTTAAGGATTTTTACAGAGTGGGGGGAATGGTGATGTGTGCTGCAGTAAGCGTTATGATTTGTTACAGGTGGGAGAGGGAGGGAAATGTTGATGTGTGTTGCTGTTAGCTTTATGGTTTGTTACAGTGTGGGGAAACGGAGGGAAATGGTGATGTGTGCTGCAGTAAGCGTTATGATTTGTTACAGGTGGGAGAGGGAGGGAAATGTTGATGTGTGTTGCTGTTACCGTTATGGTTTGTTACAGTGTGGGGAAACGGAGGGAAATGGTGATGTGTGCTGCATTTAGAATTAAGGTTTGTTAGAGAGTGTGAGGAATGGTGATGAGTGTTGCAGTAAGAGATATGATTTGTTACAGGGGGGAGACGGAGGGAAATAGGGATGTGTGCTGTAGTTAGTGTTATGGTTTCTTACAGAGGGTGGGTGGGGGGGGACGGAGGGAAATGCTAATGTGTGCTGCAGTTAGCGTTATGGTTTGTTACAGGTGGGGAGACGGTGGGAAATTTTGATGTGTGCTGCAGTTAGCCTTATGGTCTGTAACAGGGCGGTGGGGCCGGAGGGAAAAAACGTAACGTGTGCTGTAGTAAGCGATATCGATTGTTGCAGGGGGGAGAATTAGGGATATGGTGATGTGTTCTGCAGTTAGCGTTATGGTGTGTTACAGAGGTGGGAAACGGAGGGAAATGGTGATGTGTGCTACAGTTAGCGTTACGGTTTGTTACAGGGTAGGGTGGGAGACGGAGGGTAATATTGATGTGTGCTGAACTTAACGTTATATTTTGTTACAGGGTTGGATAGGAGGAATATGGTAATGTGTGCTGTAGTTAGCGTTATGGTTTGTTTCAGGGAAGGGCGTAGACGAAGGGAAATTGCGATGTTTGGTGTAGTTAATCTTATGTTCCGTTACAGGGCAGATGGGAGCCGGAGGGAAATGATAATATGTGCTGCAGTTAAGGTTATGATGTGTTAAAGGAGGGGTGTGGGGGGACGGACGGTAATAGTGATGTTTGCTGCAGAAAACGTTATGATTTATTACAGGGAAGTGGGAGACGGAGGGAAATAGTGATGTGTGCTGTAATTAACTTTTAGTTACGTTACAGGGTGGGGGAGACGGAGAGAAATGATAATATGTGCTGCAATCAGCGTTATGGTATTTTACAGGATGTGGGAGTCGGAGGGAAATGGTTGTGTGTACTACATTTAGCATCAAAATTTTTACAGGTTTGGGGCAGACGGAAGGAAATTGTGATGTTTGCTGCAGTTAGCGCTTTGGTTTGTTGCAGGGGTGTAGACAGAGAGATATGGTAATGCTTGCAGCAGTTAGCATTATGGTGTGTTTCAGAGGGGGGAGTCGGAGGGAAATGGTGATATGTGCTGCAGTTAGCGGTTGGGTTTTTTACGGGTAAAGGGTTGACGGAAGTAATTTCTGATTATTGCTGCTCTTAGAGTTATGATTATTTACAGGTTGAGTAATTCGGAGAGGAAATGTTGGCTTGTGCTGCATTTAGCGTAATGGTTTTTTACAGGGTATGAATGGAGAATGAGAGAAATATGATGTGTGCTGCAGTTAGTGGTATGTTTTTTGCAGTTTGGGGGATTCCGAGGGAAATTTGGGTGAGTGAAGCCGTAAGCTTTATGACTTGTTACACGGTGTGGGACCTGGACGAAAATTGTGGGGTTTGCTGCATTTAGCGTTATGGTATTTTCCAGGGCGGTGGATTCGGAGGGAAATATTTGTGTGTGTTACAATTATCGTTTTGATTTGTTACAGTTTGGGGCATTCGGAGGGAAATGGTGCTGTGTTCTGCAATTAGTGTTATGGTTTTTAAAGGGGGGAGACTGAAGGAAATGGTGATGTTTGTTGCATTTAGGATTAGGGGTTGTTACAGGGCAGGGGGGTGACGAATGGAATTTTTTTTGTCCTGCAGTTAGGGTTATGTTTTTACTTTAGGGAGGAGACGGAAGGAATTGGTGGTGTGTGCTGCAGGTAGCGTAATTGTTTTTTACATGTCAGGGGATGAGACGGAGGGAAATTGATATGTGTGATGCATTTAGGGTTATGATTTGTTAGTTGGAAGGGGGGGAGACGGAGAGAAATGGTGATGTGCTGCAGACACCGTTATGTTTTGTTACAGAGAAGTGTTCAAACGGGGGAAAATGCTGTTGTTTGCTGCAGTTAGTCTTATGGTGTGTTAGACAGTTGGGGGAGAAGGAGAGAAATGATGTATGCTGCTGTTAGCGTTAGGGTTTATTACAGGGTAGGCGTGTGACGGAGTGAAATGGTGATGCGTGCTGCAGTTAGGGTAAGGGATTGTTACAGGTTGGGGTTCTTCGGAAGGAAATTGTGGTGTGTGCTGCAGTTAGCGTTATGGTTTGTTAAATGGTAGTGTTGGGAGACCTAGAAGAATGGTAATATGTGCTGCCGTTAGCGTTATGTTGTGCTACAGGTTAGGGGGGTGACGGAGGGCAATGTTGATGTGTGGTGTAGATAAAGTTATGTTTAGATACATGTTAGGAGAGGAGGGGAATGGTGATGTGTGCTGCAGATTGCGTTATGGTTGTTACAGGGTAGGGGGAAACGGAGGTAAATGGTGATATGTGCTGTAGTTAGCGTAAAGCTTTTTAACAGGTTTGGGGGAGACGGAGGGAAATGTTGTTGTGTGCTGTAGTTAGCGTTAGGGTTTGTTACACATTAGTGGTCGAGCGAGGGAATTTTTTATGTGTGCTGCAGTTAGCGTTAAGTATGTAACTGGGGGGGTTGAAACTCAGGGAAATGTTGATGTGTGCTGTAATAAGCGTTAAATTCCCTTACGGTGGGTGACGGAAATTGTGATGTTGCTGCAGTTAGCGTTATGATTTGTAACAATGGGCGGGATTATATGTGTGCTGCAGTTAGCCTTATGGTTGTTACAACTTAGGGGGAGTCATGTGGAAATGGAGATGTGTGCTGCTGTTTGCGTTATGGTTTGTTACAGGTTAGGATATGACGGAGGGAAATCGCGATGTGTGATGTATTTAGCGTTATCGTTTGTTACAGGTTAGAGGGAGACGAATTGGAATGGTGATGTGTGCTGCAGTTAGCATTATGTTTTGTTACAGGTTATGTGGAGACGTAGGGAAATGGCGGTGTGTGTTGTAGATAGCGTTATCTTTTTCAACAGTTAAGAAGAGACGGGTGGGGGGGAATGGTGATGTGTGTTGCAGATAGCGTTATGATTTGTTACAGGTTACGGGGTTACGGATGGAAGTCGTGATGTGTGATGCAGTTAGCGTTTGCTTAGTTAGAGTGTGTGGAATTCGGAAGGAAGTGAAGGTGTTTCCTGCAGTTAGCGTTAGGGATTAGTTACACTGAATGGTGAGGAGACGGAGGGAAATCGTGATGTGTGCAGCAGGTAGCTTAATGATATGTTACAGAGGGGAAGACGGAGGGAAATTATGGTGTGTGCTGTAGTTAGTGTTAAGGTTTTTACAGGGAATGGAGGAAGAAGAAGGGTAATTTCGATGTGTGCTGCAGTTAGCGTTATGGGTTTTTTACAGGATTGTTGACAGACGGAGGGAAAATGAGGAGTGTGCTGAAGTTAGCGTTATGGTTTGTTTCAGTGAAGGAGAGGAGACGGAGGGACTTATTTATATGTGTTTCAGTAAATTTATGGTATGTTACAGTGTGGGGGAGTCGGAGGGAAAATTGTGATGTGTGCTGTAATTATCTTTATGGTTTGTTACATAGTGGGGATTCGAATGGAAATTGTGATGTGTGCTATATTTAGCGTTATGTTTTATTACAGGGTAGGGTGAGACGAAAGTAAATGGTGGTGTGTGATGCAGTTAGAGTTATGATTTTTTCAGGGAAGGAGGGAGAAGGAGGAAAATGTTGAAGTGTGCTGCAGTGAGCTTTATTTTGTGTAACAGGGAGTGGTTGAGACGGAGGGAAATAGTGATGTGTGCTGCAGTTAGCCTTATGGATTTTTACAGGGAAGGGTTGTAGACGGTTTGAAATTGTGATGTGTGCTGTAGTTAGAGTTATGGTTTGTTACAGGTTAGTGGGTTGAAAGCAGGAAATTATGATGTGTGCTGCAGTTAGCGTTACGGTTTGTTACAGGGAAGTGGGGGCGAAGGGGAAAGTTTGTGTGTGCTGCAGTTAGGGTTAAGTTTTTTGCAGGGGTTTGGAGACGGAGGCAAATGTAGGTGTGTGCTGCATTTAGTGTTGTGATTTATTAAAAGGTTGTGTAAGAGACGGATGGAAAATTGATGTGTTCTGCAGTTATCTTAACCCTTTGACGTCTAACGACGACTATACTGGTTCTACCGCACTGCTAACCTTTGAACGTTACATTTTATATATTTATTCAACAACTATAGGTATTATATATTTTAAACATGGTATTTACTCTCCGTTTTTTCCTCTTCAAAATGCAGTTTGTTTCATACATCTAACATATTTCGTTCCTGTATTATTCACATTTTATATAGAGAGTGTGCTAAAATGAAAAAAATAATTCCGGCGCCAAAATGTTAATGGTTTATTTCAGGGAGGGTGACGGAGGGATATGGTGATGTGTGCTGCAGTTAGCGTTATGGTGTGTTACAAAGGGGGAGACGTGGGGAAATGGTGATGTGTACTGCAGTTAGCTTTATGGTGTGTTACAAAGGGGGAGACGTGGGGAAATGGTGATGTGTACTGCAGTTAGCTTTATGGTGTGTTAAATGTTAGGGAGGGATCTGGAAGGAAATGCTGAGGTGTGCTGTATTTGGCGATATGCGTTTTTACAGAGGTGTGAGACGTTGGGTTATGTTGATGTGTGCTTCAGCTTGCGTTATGGTGTGTTACAGCGGGTTGGCGACGAGGGAAGTTGTGATGTGTGTTGCAATTAGCGTTATGGTGTTCGCAAGGTAGGGGGGTGACGGTGGGATATGATAATATTTGCTGCATTTAGTGTTATGTTATTTTGCAGGGGGGAGACTAAATTATATTGTGATATGTGCTGTAGTTAGCGTTACAGTATGATTCAGAGGGAGAAACGGAGGGAAATGGAGATGTGTGCTGTAGTTAGCGTTATGGTTTGTTACAAATAAGGGGGGATATGAAGGGAAATGTTGTTGTTTTCTGAATTTAGAGATATATTTTTTTACGGGGGGGGGGGTTGGGGACGGAGGGATATGGTGATGTGTGCTGTAGTTAGCGTTATGGTTTGTTACAGGGCAGTGTGTGGGGGTTAATGATGGTAATTTTGACGTATGCCGCAGTTAGTGTTATGGTGTTTTAAATCGTATTGACGTGACGGAGATAAATGTTGATGTGTGCTGTGGTTAAGGTTATGTTTCGTTTCGGGGCAAGTGTGGAGACGGAGGGAAATGCTAACATGTACTGCAGTTAGCGTTACGGTTTATTACAGTGTGGGGATTCTGAGGGAAATGGTATTGTGTGCTACAGTTAAATTTAATTTTTTTTACAGGGAGGTCTGTGACGGAGAGAAATGTTGATGTGTACCGTAGGTAGAGTTATAGTTTGTTACAGGGTGGGGAATTTGGAGGGAAATGGTTGTGCGTGCTGCAGTTAGCGTTATGATTTGTTACAGGTTAGGGAGGCGTGAGACGGAGGGAAATGGTGATGGGTGCTGCAGTTAGCGTTATATTTTTTACAGGTTGATTTGAAAAGAAATTTGTGATGAGTTTTGCATTTAGCGTTATGATTAGTCATACGATTGTATGATTCGGAGGGAAATGGTTGTGTGTGCTGCATTTAGCGTAATGGTTTCTTTCAGGGTAGGGAATGGGAAGGAGGTAAATGTGATATTTTCTAGAGTTAGCGTTATTGTTTTTTCAAGCAAAGAGTGGGTGACAGAAGAAATTGTGATGTGTGCTGCAGTTAGCTTTATAATTTACTACAAGTTTCGTGTTTCGCAGTGAAATAGTGGTGTGTGCTTCAGTTTGCGTTATGATTTATTACACGGTGGGGGACTCGGATGTAAATGGTGGTGTGTGCTGCATTTAGCTTTATGGTTTCTTACAAGGTACGGAGGGAGACGAAGGGAATTTGTTATGTGTGCTGTATTTAGTGTTATAATTTGTTTCAGGAAGAGGTATTCGGAGGGAATTAGTAGTGTGTGCTGCAGTTAGGGTTAGGGTTTGTTACAGGGAAGAGGTAAGACGGAGGGAAATTGTGAAGTGTGCTGCAGTTAAAGTTAAGATTTGTTACAGGGAAGGGTGAGAGATGGAATGAAATTGTGTTGTGTGCTGCAGTTATCGTTATGGTTTGTTACACTTTGGGAGAGTCGGAGGGAAATAGTGGAGTGTGCTGCCGTTAGGGTAATTGTTTGTTACAAGGTACGGGTTGAGACGGAGGGAATTGGTGATGTGTGCTGCAGTTAGCTATATTATTAGTTACAACAGAGGGGTTGGTAGATAGAGGGAATTGGTTTTGTTTGCTGCAGTTAGCGTTACGGTTTGTTAGATATTAGGGGGGATACAGAGGGAAATGGTGATGTTTTCTGCAGTTAGGGTTATGGATTATTACGGGGAAGGCGCGAAACTTATGGTAATGTTTAAGTGTGCTGCGGTTAACATTATGGTTTTTTACAGGTTGGGGTGTTCTTAGTGTAATGGTGGTGTGTGCTGCTTATTGGCGGTATTTTTTTTTACAGGGAAAGGGGGAGACGTAGGAAAATATTGATGTGTGCTGCAGTTAGCGTTTTGGTTTATTACAGAAAAGGGGTGAGACGGAAGAATATATTGATATGTGCTGTAGTTAGCGTTATGGTTTGTTACAGGTTGGAGGAGGCGGTGGGAAATATTGGTGTGTGCTGCAGTTAACTTTATGGTGTGTTACATGGTAGTTGTTGTTCACGTAGAGTAATTGTGATATGTGCCGCAGTTAGCGTTGTAGTTTTTTACCGAGAAAGGGGAGACGGAGAGCAATGGTGATGTGTGCTGTATTTAGCGTTATGCTTTGTTACAATTTAGGGAATACGGAGGGAAAGTTGATGTGTGGTGTAGTTAGAATTATGTTTTGTTACAGGGAATGGGGAGACGAATGGGAATGTTGATGTGTGTTGCATTTAGCGTTATAATTGTTACAAGGAAGGGAGGAGACTGTGGGAAGCGGTGTTATTTGCTGTAGTTCGCGTTATGCTTTTTAACAGGGAAAGGGGTGACGGGGGATTTTGTGATAGGTGGTGTAGTTATCGATATGGTTTGCTACAATGAAAGGGTAGGGGGAGACGGAGTGAAATGCTGATGTGTGCTGTAGTTAGAGTTAGGTTCGTTACAGGTTACGCGGAGACGGAAAGAAATGGTAATGTTTGCTGCATTTTGGGTTATGGTTTGCTACGGGGAGGGGGGTGGGGGGGACGGAGAGAAATGTTGATGTGTGCTGGAATAAGCTTTAAGGTTCCTTACGGGGGTGAGGGAAATGGTGATGTGTCCTGCAGGTAGCGTTTTGATTTGTAACAAGAGGGGATTATAAAGTGTTCTGCAATTAACTTTATGGTTAGTTACAGGTTAAGGGGAGATATGGTTAAATGGCGATGTGTGCAGCAGTTAGCGTTATTTTTTGTTACAGTTTGGTAGGAGACGAAGGTAAATGGAGATGTGTGCTGCAGGTAGCGTTATGATTTGTTTCAGTGTAGGTTGAGACGGTGGGGAATTGTGATGTGTGCTGCTGTTAGCGTTATGTTTTGTTACAGGTTACGGTGCTACGGAGGGAATTGATGATGTGTGATGCAGTTAGCTTTTGGTTTGTTACAGGGCGGGGGAGTCGGAGGAAATGTTGTTGTGTGCTGAAGTTAGCGTTATGGCTTGTTACATTTAAGGGGGTTGACACAGCAAATGTTGATATGTTCTACAGTTAGCTTTATGGATAGTTACAGGGAGGGGAGGGGGAGCGTGAGAGTGGTGGAGTCGGAGTGAAATGGTGATATTTGGTGCTGTTATCTTTATAGTTTCTTTAAGGGAAGGGAGGGAAACGAAGGGAAATTGAGATGTGTGATGCAGTTAGCGTTATTTTATGTTACAGGGAAGTTGTGAGACGGAGGGAAATGAAGGTGTGTGCTGCAGTTATCGTAATGGTTTGTTACTGTGAAGGGTTGTGACGGAGGGAAATTAAGGTGTGTGCTGCAGTTATAGTTACGGTTTGTTACTGGTTAGGTGTGGAGAGGGCGGGAAATGGCGATGAGTGCTGCAGTTAGCTTTATGGTTTGTTACAGGGTGGGCGATTCGGAGGGAAATGCTAATGTGTGTTGCAGTTAGCTTTATGTTCTTTACACGGAGGGGGATTCGGAGAAAAATGGTGATTGTTTGCTGCATTTAGTGTTATGGTTTGTTACAGTGTAAGGGGTAGACTGAGAGTAATATTCGTGTTTGCTGCAGTTTGAGTTATGGTTTTTTAAAGGGAATTTTGTGAGACGGAGAAAAATTTTTATGTGTTCTGCATTTAGCTTTATGGTGATTTACAGTTGGCGGAGACAGATGGAAATGTTAATATGTGCTGCAGTTTTCGTTATGTTATATAATATAATATTTATTAACTGCAATTGGGTTGTCACCCGGTGGCAGTGGTTATTTTACATGTAAACAAAACATGAAATCGATTGCTACTGAATTTAAGTTGGGAGGGCTACATGGGAAGCATGTAGT
>Ga0123357_10014364_pt1 | contig 10332 bp, 7 predicted proteins | sample TergutEmb28metaG_FD_89873 | JGI IMG/M metagenome (GOLD analysis project Ga0123357, IMG submission 89873) | Embiratermes neotenicus P4 segment gut microbial communities from Petit-Saut dam, French Guiana - Emb289 P4 | ecosystem: Host-associated > Arthropoda: Insects > Digestive system > Gut ... | reverse complement strand
TAAAAAAAAAAAAAAAAATAAAAAAAAATTAAAAAAAAATTATTTAAAGGTTAAAATAAAGTTTTTAAAATTTTTTTTTTTTTTTTTTTTTTTTTGGTTTGCATGGGTTTACAATGTGTACATTGGGTCGTCCGCTTGTAATGCTAGGGTACAGGATAAACTAACTACACTTCAATCACGATATCCGTGGAAGAGGCATGAATGCGAAAAAGGAAAGAAAAAGAAAAAGGCAAACTTAATCCACAGCGAGCTGTCGGTTGTATTAGAACACTTTACAACATTAATTTCTTCGAAATCATCCCGTTGTGTTTCTAGAAGTTTCAAAGACAAATGTTTTAATATTCTGTCCAACACGACATGTTTTTTTTTTATTTCAGAACATCCACATGTTCCTGTCTCAACAGACCGACATCAGGGCATTTGTATATTGTTTAAAAACAATGTAAAATCTAATATGCAGAATCCTTATGTATTACGTTTTTACCTTGTTTTGAAACATTATACGGATGGCCAGATGGTGGTTTGCTAAGACCGAAACATGTAGGTGTTCTTAAATAAAGACATGCGGTTGTGCTGGACGGAGTATGAGAATATTTGTCACTGAAACTTGACAAACTAAGGAATGCCGCTTATCATACTAACTACTAGTCTGTGATGTAATGACATTAATACATTTAACCATTTGAAGACGAAGCGCAGACTTCTTTATTTAAAGACCCAGTTCGTACCGCACAGTAAACATTTTTTATCTCGGTCATTTTATATGGGGCATAATCCGCTGTTTGTTCTGAGATAAATACAAAACAAATAAATACATTGTGGGCAGAATATCAATTCTAAAGTTTTAAACCTCTTGGTTCACACAACCAGTAGGCTTTAAAAGGTTAAACAGTATCACTGTATGTCACCGAGTTTCCTACGAAGAAAAATAAAAAGCTTGCGTTCGTCTGGATTTGACACCCGTGCGGGGCAAATTCAGTGATTTAGTTTTCCTATCCCGTAAATGTTGTGGTAATCATGCATTCTTGTTTTTTTTAAGCAGGAGTTGTAGTAGTAATGAGGTGTAACAGATGGAGCAAGTGCGGTCATTAGGATGCTAATCGGGGGTTAATTTGACGTGCAGTGGCGACAGTTGGAAACTTGATCCCACGAAGCACTTCGTAGTGTGTTTCGTTATTTATGGGCGAATAATATTTCCCGTCATCGAAATTAGTCGCCATTTAACATAGTTATGTTATGGTGGGGCCGTCAGAATGCCGCATGGCCGATAGCGGCGCGATGAGTTAGAAAATTGTCGAATGGATTTTTAAGACGACTGGTCAGCCCAGCACACTGGTCAACAAAGATTTTGTCCCATGGGGGGAAAAAATCTGTCTCTGATGTATTTTTGGACGCTGAATTCAAATATGTTTCCAGAATTTCTCTATCACCCACATCTTTCGCTCCAGGTTAAAGTGCTGGAATCTTCCGCGCCAGGACACTAAGGTTTGTTTTTACCGTGGGCGCCATGAAGAATTCAAGGAATTCTTCTCCTTGGAAGACAGTGTCATGTTTTGCAATGATGTTTGTTCCGCCATGGAAGTACTTGGCCATGAATATAACCCAGATCAGTGGCGCTTGTTCATTGATTCATCAAAGGTGAACACGAAGGTGGTTCTACTCCACAACGGAAATAGATTCCCCTCCGTTCGTTTGGCTCATGCAGCCAGCACGAAGGAAAGTTATGAAAGCATGGAGTTGCTGTTGGGAAAGATTAAGTATGACTAATTTAAGTGGAAGTTATGTGGCGATCTCAAGGTTGTGGCGCTGTTACTGGGAATGCAACTCGGGTACACAAAATACTGCTGTTTCCTGTGCGAGTGGGACAGCCGGGACAAGAAGAATCATTATGTAAATAAACTGTGGCCTACACGAACATCACTGACGCCAGGGAATGAAAATGTCGTCACTCCTCCTCTTGTTCTTCCGGAGAAAATTTATCTGCCCCCTTTGCACATAAAGCTGGGCCTCATGAACAACTTTGTTGACGGTATGGACAAAACCGGCCGTGGATTCGAATATTTGAGGAATAAATTTCCAAACGTGAGTGATGCAAAAATCAAGGAGGGTGTATTTATAGGACCCCAGATCAGGGAACTGATGCAAGACAAACAGTTCGATGAAGACCTGAATGAGACTGAAAGAAATGCATGGTTGTCATTTAAAAGTATTTGCAATGACTTCTTAGGAAATCGCAAAGCAGCCAACTAACAGGACGTTGTGTAGGACCTGTTGACTTCGTGTAAAGCTGTGGGATGCAATGTGAGTCTGAAAATCCACTCCCTGGAGTCACACTTGAAATTTTTCCCAGAAAATCTCGGCCACGTCTGTGACGAACACGGTGAAAGATTTCACCAAGGCATTGTGACTATGGAAAAGCGGTTCCAAGGCAAGTGGACCTCAAGTATGTTGGCATACTATTACTGGACACTGAAAATGGGTGTACCTGACGCCAAATACCGGCGAAAGTCATACATCTCTACATTTTAGAGGAAGTTTCTGCCTGTTTCATGAGCACGTAAAGTACTATTTTGCACATTTAAATTCCTCTGTATCAGTGAAACCCTGCCTGATAGAAACATTCTGTATACATATCTGAATTCAGCATAAAAAGTACTGCTAAGTGCATCTATTGAAGCTTGTGGAACAAAAAAAAAAGTCAAATTTTGTTGATCACTGTTATTAGTGGAGGAACCCATTCCGGAAAACCGAAGTGTCACAATGCGAAATTTATCCACTGCATTGGAGTTGTTCAGTGGAACTCTACACATTGTCCACGAAGATTCTGATACCGCAATATTTATGCACGATGCATGCAAAGATGTCTGACGAAATATCATAAAAATCGAAGCGTTGAAGATTCGTTGTGGTTGATGTTTCACATCGTCAACAATTTAAAAAAATAATGGAACAAGATCTTGTAATTTATCGTGGCAGGAAATGAGACACCTGCACAACGCTACTTCTCAGACATAAGTCGAAATGCAATGGAAACACTCAAATTCTCCAGTACTCAGAATTTTGAACTGTTTAAGTCTGCGTGTATAGTTATGGAATATTTATTTGATGACGCGGAAGAGTCATGCACGTTGAATTCGTGTTTCGAGTAGAAGAGTGATCGCGAAAGCCTACTGCAACATACCGTGGCGAACGTGAGGAGCTATTCAAAGTGTAGTCTTGCAACACAACAATGCAACCCCACACAGCGTACGTCCGGCACTATGTTTATTGCAGTCGTTTTACAGCGAACTTGTGAACTATTGACAGTATACTCCTCACTTTGCTCCATCGGACTCGTCATTTTTTAGAACCTGCGAAGTCACGCATGGAATTTCACCGATTCTGCAAAGATGAGGAAGGAGAAATAACTTTTCGTGATCAGTTGCAAATACAGGACCTTGACTGGTAGTTCGACGGAATGTTGAAACTTGTGCCGAGATGGATAAATGTATCACTGTCGTCGGGGAAATTATCTTTAAAAATAAGGATATCTGAACGGAATGTTTAGCTTCATTTAACCTTGTAATTATTTTATGGCTAATTTTTATTATCTGGGGAAATCTTAATAGTCGATGACTCTTGGTAAGTTTGTAGATTTTAATGCGAAACCTTTATATCTACCAAATAACACGGTGTCACATTCCAGAATGCCTTAGACTGTATAAATATCCTAACCTTGTTTTGTTAAATCACCGACTCTAAGCCAGCCTTTAGTTTTGATCGAAGAAGTGGAGCTGCGGATTGACTGATTCGCTCTAATGCACTCCGGCTAGTGGTCAGTAAACGCTTTAGGACAAATTCGCTAAAGGAGCAACTGTGTAGGCAGTAGTTAAGTTATTTTCTTGCCTTAGAAGTTTGTAATTTTTAGCCGTCACTACCTGCATGATAAAGGATTTCTTTCTTCCCCCATGGCGCAACAGCTCCTAGTGGGCCAGGGCCTTCACGATCACACATCAGCTAGACACACCACACTCTGTACGACTTACCCGGTCGAGTGACCAGCCCGACGCAGAGACCTCTACCTGACAAACCACAACAGTCACAAACAGAGACTTCCGTGCCCCAGGCGGGTTTTGAACCCGCAATCGAAACAAGTGAGCGGGCGGAGATCCACTCCTTAGACCGCGTGGCCACCGGGATCGGCAAAGAGATTTATAGCTGTGTTTAGTCTATAAAAGCTCGCAAAATTAGGAAATGCGGGTATAAAAATATTGCTCTTGTACTCAGTTTCGTCTTTCCGCTTGATATCAAAATGTGACCAATCAGAGAACTATTATAGAACCAAACACGCAATAAGGGCGATGTGCTGGTATTATGATTCCACTAGCTTGACAGGCGGTAAAGGCCTGACGTTTATCCTATGCTCCCCGCATGAAATGATATTTGGCAACATACGTGAATCCGCCTGGCAGTTCCAGTGCTGTAAATATTTCGAGGCAGGGGCAAATGACTCTGTCCTCTCCAAAACCGTCCAGTCCGGATAAGGGGTCCACTCCTTCTATTCATTGAGTCCCAGGGTTTTTCCTGGGGTAAAGCGGCCAGGGTATGAAATTGACCATTCGCCTACATCTAGTACCAATGTTAAGAAGAAGTGGACCTTTGCCTGCTCTTCTCCTATATTCCCTCATACCATGATGAGAGCAACTTTACGTTGACCGTCTACGAAAACACCTGTATCATCATCATTTTTCAGCTAGTTAGTAAAAGTTACAGCTACATGGGAATTGGCTACATCCAGACGATGTCCAGAAGGGAAAGGGGCCCGTCAAGGAGAAATCTTGGGTAGAAACGATTTTGGAGTGGGGATTCGTTTACTTTTTATGACGGGACTGGTCCATTGTGCGACAAGTATGTAATATGTTATAATATATTTGTTAACTGCAATTGGGTTAACACCCGGTGGCAGTAGTACTGTACACGTTTACACACAAACAATACACAGAACAACACAATTAACATCTTTGGTTGAAAGGCTTTCTGGGATTCGAACAGAGAGTGGTAAAACTAAAATTAACGATGAACTAAACGCGTAAAATTATCGCCTAATTGGGAAGAGTGCGGACCGTGTTGAAACAGAAAATGTATCATTAGATAAACTAACAGGCCTATTCTGTATTTAAACAGTGTCGTTTAAAAGCTTATTAAAGGTATGAAAGGCCCGTGTTGAGAAGTAAAAAGGTGAAGTTGTCCCTGGGCGCGCTATGAAGGTATGTAGGAAGATTAGAGGTGTCGATACTCTTAACGTTGGCACTAATGGAGGTGAGTGGTCAAATTCATGCCCGTACACTTTACCCCCCTGAAAGAACCCCGATATCCGTTGCACAGTCGGTTGAGTGGACCCTATAGCCTGTCTGGACGTTACGGAGGCAAGTAAAATCTCCTCATCACGGGATTCGATCATTGGGTTTCCAATCCGTAGCTAAGTCACTACACCGGCAACGCTGTCCTATCTGTGCTGTTGGAGATGTACTTTCTGGGACTTTCTGCAGTGGAGGAAACGAAAATATTTGTAAATGTATATTTCAAGTTTAACATTTGCTTCATATTAGAAGTTTAATTAATTGAGCAGCTACACCTTAGTTGAAAATGTGATTGATAGTAGCTACTTAAGTACATCGAACTTGGACTGTTGAATGGTCAGAAATATAATGAAAGAAACGCGACTTCTGATTTTTTTCCACTAAAACGGCTAAATTCCACCACAGTATTAGTGATGCCCATGATTTAAGTGTAAGAAAGATTATTAGACTACATGTCGCTCATTTGCGACACGAGTGTCACAACTCAAAATTTGTGATTTTTCAGGAGAATCTTTTAAAGGTTTTGAGGTGCTAAAATTTTCTATGAGTGCAACGACGACACAGCTGCTCTTCAGCGGCGAGTTTTGTAAGCTGCGTTGACACTATACCTGTTAAAAGTGCATCTGCAAACGTTTCTTTCTATACTAATAACTCAAAAATGCCAAATTTTGAGTTGTGACACTCTTGTCGCAAATGAGCGATATATTTGTATTCCGAAATGATTAAAACCACTTATCGAATTAGTATTTATTCTTTTGGCTTATAGCAGCTTGTGGTTTAGCAGTAGGTTACAGTCCTCTTCAACATAGAAGTTGGAGGCAGTACAAATGCTCAGATAGACTGATAACGCCCTACCAGACTAGGCGGTGTTATGATACGAGACAGTACGGGTTCTCACCTACTTAAGAACCTGTACCAACAGTTACTGCGTGGTCTCTGACTAACTCCGTACCAGCACTTTTTAATGTACTTTGGTGATACTCGTCGGCGAAGGACGATGTGATGTTGAAATCACTGCGAATTAACGTTACAGATCACCGTGGTGCCGGAAATATTTGGACATGATGCATACTCGAATTATCTTTCCGGAATCGGAATTTGAATGTGAAGTACAGCAGTACGCTTATAGTTCTGTACTGATGCAGTTTCATGATTAGAGGCTGGATAGTAAATTTTTATTGAAGCCGCTAGTTTCAGAAATGTGTCCCTGCCACCATATCGATCCCACCGTTCGTGCGGATTTAAAATTTCGAGAATATCAATGCTTAATGAAATCTGATATTGGTTAGCTTTACTAATATTCTTCGACACACTGCATTTCTGACTAAAATGGGACAACAATAACAGGCACTTTGGGTGAGGACCTACATACTATTTTGCGTACATCTTCAGGGTTACTTGTTAAATGTTTTTGAAGTTGTGAAGGAAAAAATCCCTAAGTTTTGTGTTTCTGGATCTCATTAATAAAAAAAAAACTAGCGAACGATGTGCCTACGTGACTAACTTGCTCACAATAATGAGGCTGGCCGTCACGGTAATGTAGGGAGTTTCCTTTGGAAGACAGCAAGATGAGAATTTTGTATCTTCCAGGACAGCTCCTTCGCTGGGGAGTTAAAAAATAGCGATGTGCAGCTGTAGGGTCACACGGGCATTGTTTGGTTAATAGGCCGAGAAATTGGTGAAGAAGAACGTGGCATGCTTCTGGCATAATACCAAGAATGTCCAGAGGAGAGCTGAGGCTGACTCTTGTCACCGGTGGGATGATGTAAATTCATTGGAAGTTTCATATGCTAATTAACCAACACTGCTGGAGTGGAACCTGAGGTAAACATTATTAATTAGAGATGGCGCCGTTCAAAGATCCTGAGCCAGTTATATTCACTACGCGTCCTCGCCTTTGTTCTTAATTGTCCTTGGACATATCCTGAGCCAATTCTATTCATTTCGCATCCTCACCTTTGTCCTTAAATGTCTGAAGTACCTACTGTAACAATAAACAAGACTGGCAATGTAAGTATGACGTAACACTAAGACTCGTTCGTACAACCATTGTTGCAGTGGAAAAGCAATGAGTATTACTTATTCTGAAGTTGTGTTTGTAGCATTAGGTATCCAACATACAATGCACATGCGCCATATTATGTTCTATGTCCTGTGTGTCTCAACAGAATTTTTCCACGTTATCTCACAAACGACACGATTTTCGAAAACAGTTATGGAAAGTAAAACGTTTGTTTGATTTTCTATACAACTTTACCTGAAATATTTCTCATTCGAAGGAGAATTCAGAGAGATATCATAAATGTATCCACATCTTCATGCAAAGTATTCTTGTCATATTTCAATGGAACTTGAATTTTCTCGGCCGATTTTCTTAAAATACTCATATCAGATTTCATGAAAATCCGTCCAGTGGGAATGGTTTGTTCTATGCGGACGGGCGGCCATGACGAAGCTAATAGTCACTTTTTTCGCAATTATGTGAACTCGCCTAATAACTCTACATCTTGTCATAATGTATTTATGTGTTTCATATGACGTCCAGATCTCAGGTGTTATAAAGGGCCCTCACGGTTGACATTTAGAATGAATTTTTGTATATAATTAAACGAACATTAGCCCTCATTTCCCCTACTGGAATCTCCAAGGAGATAATTTTCAATAGAATTTTCTACAAAAATATTGTTTAAAATCTTTGCCTCTGCCACATATATACCCTCCTTCGTCTCGTCAGCGCAATGATGCCAGTTGGCTTATACAAATCACGAAGTTACTAGTGCGAAGTACCATAAACTATTTACTTACCTTTTCCTTCTTAAGTTCATGCATTTTCATGAGCGTTTTATTTGCAAAGAACTTCTATTTTTTTCATATTTCTTCGTAGTAAGAAACTCCATTTCACGCTCATGCAAAAGAACTGCTGATATTACTGTTTGCATATCGTAATAGTCAGCTTTTTCGGCATGATGTCGTACGTATGTTGACTGTTCAATTATTTTATGACACCATATCAACTGTCGCTAATATGCACTGATTCAAATGCTATTTAAAGACGCCTTTTCAATTTCGAAGATTGTATAGTGCAGAATGAGATGAGATTAACATAAACTCTTCCTGTCTAGTCCTTTCAATTTCACCGAATACGATCATCATCTCATAATATTCCGCGGTAAACATGGCTATTAAAAACCAGTAACCGGCAAACAACTGTAAACCTGGTACATAGAGACAACTCCACCCAATTTATGTACTTAAGCATCGTTGTTATGTAACTACCATCCAAACATCAGCGCTTCTCGTGCCACAAAACCTCGTCTTAACTCCCTTCAACATTTGTTTGCACTTATTTCGAATACAGGGATAACTAGTGACTTAAAATAGGCCAGATCTTATTGCTCCTATCTTGTTAACGTACTCTACATTCATACCTTTTGACTATATAATTTGTGTAGATGACACACCGTTACGAAATAACTCGTCCACCATTGACATTTATAACTTGTTCTGTAAGTTCTTTGTAGTTATTTTTAATAGGTTCATAGGTGGATATAGGTTGTAGGCCTGTTAAACGTTATGTGTAACTCAGGGGTTATGAGTCCGTAATCACGGCCAATAGCGTGCCAGTGTGTGTATCCCTTTCATTCAGCAGCATGTCTTGCCACAGTTCCACAGCTTCTGCCAGAACGAGTTCCTTTGGAGTGCTATCTTAGTACTTCCTCTTTCAATGTACTGTATCCTCTCATTTCCTTAGTCATCCAGTAGCTGCTTACGTTTTCTTCCTCGTCTTCCCATCGATTCTATGCTTCCTCTTATTGTGTAGATCTATCCAGTCTTTATTCTTGTCGCTGATTTTATGAAAATATTGCTTCTCTGTTTAATCTGTCGTCATAAATATTCATAAATATACAGTCTTAGTAACTTTGTTTACATTGAAACCAAATGTGTATGATAGCAGAACATGACTTCATTGTCATTATTATTATTATCATCATCATCATCATCATCATCATCATCATCTCCTTTATGCAGGGTATTTAAACTATATTCCTGAGACAAACTATGTCCCTACGGGATACAGTGTTGCAGCTATTCTATTGTTACTATTCATGGTGCTTATATCGTTAGTTTCAGTGTTGAATCTATTGTATTTTTACATTAGTACTTTCTGAAGTACGTGTATGTGTGCAGTGCCCAATATGACTGTTTTCTGTAGTTCCTTGACTTCATGGTTTCCTGGTATGTTGCTCACGTATTTTCTAAATAATAATAATAATAATAATAATTATTATTATTATTATTATTATTATTATTATTAACATGTATAATATGTACCTTTATGTATGATTGCGTCTATTTCCCAGCAGACAGGGCCACTAAATTCTGGATATTCTGCTTGTCTCATTTATTTTATCAATCTATTTCAGGTATTTCTTTTTACCAGTTTTAAACCGGAAGTTCCTAGCTTTTTGTCTTGTGGGTATATATGATTAGTCACAAGAAGATAAAGAGAAACTTTGAAACATCAGATGATTACCTGTCTTGAAATACCTGTCGCGTTCTTCTTAAATATTTATAAGAGTTCTACGAATCGCACTCAATTATTTTGTTTTGTTTCTTTAGCAGACATAGCAGAGACTTTTGAACAAGGAGTTTCGAACACAAATCGTAAGCTTAATCCTATTTTTACATGGGTTTCTAGTCCAGCAGATCTGTCATCCTCTTATTATTATCATTGTTATTTATTTTCGTTCATTTCATTTCAGTTTTTGTGAATAAAGGACCTAACTATAATAAAACTCTTCCCGGCTATCCGGCTGCCCGGCTGCCCGGCTGCATCAAGTAGTTGAAAGGCGAAAAACCAAAGTTTCGATTAACATCTCTGTTGTTGTCATCTCAGTATATTTATCTTAGTAATTAACCAACTTGACGCACAAAATTTTGTTTTTTAATAAGTTTATTTCATGCCTCTACATGTTTCGAGCACATGTGCTCG
>Ga0123357_10014363_pt1 | contig 10332 bp, 5 predicted proteins | sample TergutEmb28metaG_FD_89873 | JGI IMG/M metagenome (GOLD analysis project Ga0123357, IMG submission 89873) | Embiratermes neotenicus P4 segment gut microbial communities from Petit-Saut dam, French Guiana - Emb289 P4 | ecosystem: Host-associated > Arthropoda: Insects > Digestive system > Gut ... | reverse complement strand
TTAAAATACTTAAAACGCTCCTACATGTTTCGATCATACGATCATCCTCAGGGAGCACACTTTGTTCCTTGCTAAAGTTACAGTTTAAAACACTCATTGATTTACTTCGTTATATAAATTTGGTGCTGTGGCAGCATGTCCTGTGTTACGTGTGAGTCGTACGCTGTTCAATTGAGACCGGCTGTCGATGTGCTTGCTATGCCTTATACGTGGCGTGTGTTACTTAAATAAACTACAAAATGCACGGTGCGACGATAACGATATTATAACTTCATTTCTTTACCTGCAGTAAAATTAGGTATTCTTCAGGAGATTCACATAGAAGCTTCACACTTACAAAATAGCTGCACCAGGCAGAAATATTAATATGTGATTTAACAGAAAATTAGTACTTCAAAAAATATTCCGTCACACTTGCAAGAGTGTAACATTTTTCTTGAATCATCGAAACCTGGCAACACAAGGACATGAAACCTCATCTCAATATGCGACATTAAATCTCTTATAACTGACTTTATATCAGCTTCATGTAAGTAGAAGAATTTTACACGCTTGCATGTGTAGAAAAAGAGATTTTTGCCTTCTGATTCCAACACTTCTCACTCAGGAAATATAAGGAATTTTAAATTAATGTGTTTTGTAATCTCCGCCGTCGTAAGAGAAGAACGGATGCGTCTCCTTCCCTGCAAGTTCAAGAACAATTTCTCTCCAGATTAATTGCCCTCATTAGGGAATCTATTGATATTTCTCCGCTGCAATTATTGGTTTATTCTGGAACAGCATGCCGCATTGTATAGGTAGTTAGCAGTTATCAGACCATCTATTCAAGGCTCAAAGACATTCTTGTATGGAGTTTAAGTCTGATAATTCCAACTTCCAACTACCCCTGAATCACAGCGCGGACTTCAGGCTACGTTATAATGATTTTGACTATAATTGTTCAAACTTTAATATGGATTATGGAAGAGGATACGTGAAACTTTTGTTCCAAATAGTAAGGTCACAAAATGCAGAGGAAGTGCCTACGCACTATGCCTGTACATGTATATACTTGTTTGTACGTACGTATAAGTACCACATAGAATGGGGCTGGCGGTGGCCCGATTGGTGGAGGCACTGAGCTAAAATCCGGAGGGTCGTGGTTTCGATTCCCGAATAGGTATTTAAAATCTTTCACTGCCTTCATGCCGCACTATAGCCCTGGGGTCGAATCAGCCTCTAACAGAACTGAGTATCACGAGTATCTCCCCCGGGGATAGAGGTGGCCGGTGCGTAGAGCTGACAACTTTATCGCCTTCGTGTGCCGATCTTCTAGAACTTCTGGGAGCATCAACTTCCTGGAGCCCTATGGGACGGTCCAGGCCTGTAATGGGATAGCTTTTAGCATACAGAATAATTTATTGTGATTGCGTATTTCACAGCGAATAAATTTCAAGAGCTTAAACGGCTTATCACAGCGATTTAGTATATGTGTTATAATGATACTTTGTTCTCCCCTTCATAATTAATCTAAAAATTCTTCTGAATTTACTTTAACTGATTACATATTACCTGTTATTAAGATTGGTACTTTTGTGAATAAAGTCTGACAACAAACATGCCAGTGTGTATACACCGTAACTTGCTTGTTTTCGTCTCATCAATTTGATGGTTTGGCAAAATTGCAAAGACGTTTTGACGTTAAAGTAGCTGACGACTACACTTTCTTTTAAAACGAAAAGTGAATTAAATTCATTTACAGACCACAAGTTGTTGTCACTGACAAGTCAAGAACTCGGTCTCGCACTTCGAGCATTGTAAAATTGCGTCTCTTGTGAAAAAGCTTGGAACAGATTAACGACTATCTTTATAAAAATTCTGAGAAACACCGGAATAAAAATTTTAAAAATAAATAAGTAATTATTAATATTTAAAACACTTTAAATGACCTGCATAGATACTTGTGTCCAAACAACTTTCTTTAAGTGACATGTAAATAGCGTCCCTATTACAGTCAGAAATTATTCAATGTATTACTAATGTTAATATATACCAGTATAACGAAATGCAAATCGTGACCTGTACCGCTCCTTAGAACGGATGTTCCCAATATATTGACCTGTGAATCGGGTACCTCAGTTTGTGACGTTATCAAGACAGAGACGGACGACCGCACAGTACAGGTTAAGTTCCCGACAAGGGCAGAAGTTTTGTTCTTCGCCATAGAGCTCAGACAGGTTCTTGGTTCCACACGGCATCTTATCCAATGTGTGTCGGGAAGCCTTTACTAGGATGAAACCGGTGGATTCCTGCCACCGACCTCTCACTTTCACTAGCGTCGAAGTTCAACAGAGACTGAGGCCAAACCTCCAGATCTCTATAAGCCATTCCTGGCGTTGTGCTTAATTAATCAAACACAGGCAACGTTTAATTACTACTGTTAATACGGTCAGGAATTTAACCCACTTCGCATGTTATGTTACGTAATACACCCCCGCCCGCTTTAGAGATGGAAGGGTTGGGGGCAACGGGCATAAACACCGAAATACAGGGGAACATATAAATTTGTACGTATCTGATGAATAATATTGTATACAATCAGAAATCGAAAACGTTATTATTATTATTATTATTATTGCTGCTGCTGCTGCTGCTACATTATAATCATCACCACCACAATCATCACTAGCATATTCTGTCGGGAGGCCACGCTGTCTTTTGCACTACATATTAACTTCCCCCCCTTCCCCCCGAAAATATATGCAGAACTTCTTAAAACATTCCTTTCCATTTAATCACCTTTTAATTCTTCTCTGATTTTCAGTTTTACAGATAAAAATGACAAGTTTTTATTTTATTGATCTCTGACAGGATGTATCATGGACCAGGTTCAAGTTTCACCTGAACAATACGGTGCTCTAAGTTAGAAATATATATTTTTTCCATTTGTATTTCTATTTCATTTAATGTGTAGGTAAGTCGTACAGCACGCACGAGCTAGATGACAAATGCATATAAATTATTAGCCACATAAATTATTATTTAGACCAACAAATTCACAACATATTAACAGTCATGTCTGTTTCGTAAGGTACTCCGACATGTTTCGATGTATTTTCATCATCTTCAGGGAGTTTTTTCTTATGTACGCTAAAGTTACAAAATCGCTAAAATTAATAAAATTAAAATGTTTACATTGGTGCGTGTTACAGGTAATCAGTAGATTATAATCGTTAAAGAAAGTTGTAATGTATGAAGTTGTAATAAAAGCATTACATAAAATGTTAATTTGGTGGCTGTAAATACAAACTATAAACTCTGGAAGTATCTATCTTGTAGGTACAAGCCGGTGATTAATATTTTAAATTACGATAAGTCAATGCAATGGTGAGTAGATAAGTTCAGTTTGTATTTATGTGACAGAATTTTTCTGTGCGTGGAGTCTCAGGTGTGCAGGTATGATGGGGACGGAAGTGGGAAGGTACTGACTTTATAACAACTTTATACGTTTTACAAATATTTTAACGGTTATAATATACTGATTATCGCTAACAATCATCTATGTAAATATTTTAATTTTATTAATTTTATCGATTCTGTAACTTTAGCATACGTAGATAAGACTCCTTAAAAATGATGTAAATACATCGAAACGTGGCGGGTTACTTTATGAAATACATATTACTGTTAATATATTGTTAATTTGTTGGTCTAAATAATAAATTATACGCAATGCACTGTACATAAATCAGGATATAAGGCAGTTAAACTACTTATATTTAGGAGTATGTGGAAAAATAAAGTAAAAAAGTAATTGTTCAAGATTTTGTTGAAATATGCGGACCGGATGATCTGGCCTTTTTAAACGTGATTATGATATTCTGGGTTCAACAATGGCAGGAAACCTTTTACATCCTTGAGACAATACCTTTTTCGTCAGCACAACTCCGCATACTGTATCGTTCTAGGCGCTTTTGCCTAGTCGCAAAAAAGGCATGTTACCTTCCTCATGTCCGTCCGTTCGTCCGCATGAACCACCGCGACTCCCACCGGCAGGATAGTGATAGTCCTATTTGATACTGGGCACTCCAAATCTGGTTAAATTCGGAAAAATATGCCGTGAATTTTATGTAAAGTCCTGAGTTAGATTTATTGTAGACGGCTACAGACATTCACCATAAAATATTTTTGTACAACACTTAATATTTTTACAAAGTTGATTGACAAATTAAGTTAAACAATATATACAGAACACATTGCTGCATTTCCATTGCAACAATGGTCACGCGAAAGCGCCATGATATTACGTTATAAGGACACTATTTACCTATTCCATAAAAGTAACCATTAATGCCAAAAGAAATCATTTGTAGGCAAGCAAAACGAAGGAATACTATAAAGCGATAATACTTTCATTCTTGTGAGTAGGACACACAATTTTGAGGCTGGTGTCCCTGTGTTGACACGTCTCCCCCCCCCCATTACATCCGTCCATATGAAATACTGTAATTTTATTTATTCCAATCGCATGCGGCAAGACAGGATTCAAAGCACTCCCACTAAGAGCTGCTAGTGCCCTACCGTCCAACCGTACAATAATTCCCCATCATTCCCCACACAATACGTGACCATTTCAGCCTGTGAAACCTTACTGCCTAGTTCTCTCCTGAAGACCTGGTTTTTAGGGTACGCCAACTCAAACCCTTGGAACATAACTAGTTAACAGATACATAATTTACAGTGAGCCAGGCTGATGTGAAATTATCAGTGACTTGCCTCATTGTAAAGAAACTTGCGTTTTTTTTTTTTGCTGTTTCATATTATTTACGATCGCGTAAATTAAAAATAATTTACGCGATCGTTAATAATATGAAACAGCGAAAAAAAAAACGCAAGTTTCTTTACGTATCAGAGGGAAAGCATACGACCACGGATGTTTGGGATTTGTCACACCTGCAGGCTTTATAGGAGAAGTGCCTAAGAAATCGGTTGCAAATAAAATTATAAATATCAAATTAATATCTTATATTTAGTTAGGATACATTGGGTGAGATGGTAAGTGATGTAGTAAAGTGAGAAGGTAAAATTCCTTCTAACTAGGGCAGAATTCAATTCTTTTGAAAAAAATGTACACTTCATTTGGAATTAATTTCGCAGAATTATTTTTAATATACAGTCTTACAATTTGTGTCTTCCCAATCCTTTTTTCTATGATTCAAAATAAAAAAAATACCCTATACCATAGCCTGAGGGAATTATTGAACACAGACTGACACCTGTCCATATATGCTCTTTAGAGGGCTTCCCGATGCCACCAAAAGTAAATCCTGTCTTCTCTGTCACGAGCTTCTGTGAGAGACAGAAGAAATTATCGGCTTAACAATGTACGAGCCTTTGAAAAAAAATCTGCTATGTCAGAGCAATACGAACTACACTCGTTGCAGGTGGTAACAATGCAAGAGTTGCACGAAAGAGAAGGCCAAATATTTAAATGAATTTGTACTCCAGTTGCATTCCTCTGAATTCTTGTCTAGTACTGCCTTCCACTTTTCATATCCAGGCTATCTTCTGTCATCCTCTTTCTTGCTTCCGCAGATGCAAATATCCCACTTATCCTAACGTACGGATGAATGATAGAATTTCTTTTGTATGGAATTTGGCGAAGAGGAAAAGGATAAAGAGAAGAAGACTGCTGCATGCTCATCGCCGTATGTACGGCCATACATGATGTGCATATTGGCCATCTCTCTGAACGTGTATTCGCCGGTCACGTTTAGCATATGATAACGACAGGACAAGCAGAGCAATACTGTAGCTTCACAGTAACCTTTTAAAGCCTAGCGTTTGCTTTATGTACCACCAGTTTTAACAATAAACAAAACAGGCGCGTTCGCGCAACCATTGTGTCGTTGGCAAACTATAAATATTACATGTTATGAGCGTATGTTTGTAGCTCTAGGTCTCAAGGATGCAATGCGCGTGCGCCATATTTTCATCTGTGAGTTAAAACTGTACATTCTCTCCACACAGTGTTTTGTGTGGGCCTCAGAAAAAACAGCAACTATTTCCGTATGAATTTTATAATGGAGTTGGAGAGAGTCAACTGCGATATAATAACTGTGTATTTAAATACAGCAAATTACAGTCTCTTCCTTAAATGGGTAAGAGCTGAGTGACAACATATTAAAAGTGAGACTATAGCGGTTCGTGGAAAGAGACTTATTGTGCTGGTCCAGCTTTTCCAATTGTCCGTAAATTCCTTTTAAAGTAACCACACCTCGAGGAAGATGCATCGAAGAACCCTTTCTGGTATAGAATTGTTTCCTGTTTCTGCGTGTCTTAAAGGTGTGTCTTGTGTTTCGAAACACTCTGTGCACTTTAATGACATATTTAAAAAAAAAATCTTGAAGTGTAGATGATACGTTTTGGAGCATTCTATGAAAAATTCAAAGTGAATTTCTGTGGAAGAAGCAGGAAAATGAGCAATTGTTTAGTTCAGTTAAAATGTTGCTTGTACGTTTAGGCAGTTAACAAACGTTGAAATTAAAAAAAAAAAACGCTATTCTTTTTCCGTGGAATTAGTAACTTCTGCAAAGCAAGTCTCAACTATGTTACTTATCAGATATGTCTGTAAGGTAAAGCAGTCCCGTTACAGGTCCGGAGTGGGCCAGAGGGTTCCAGGAAGTTAAGGTTCCCAGATTTCATGAGTACGACACAGGATGGTGGTAAGGTTGTCAGCCTTACACACCGGCCGCCTTTACCCCCAGGAAATGCTTCCGGTACTCATTTCTGTTAGGGGCTGAGTCGACCGCAGACCCATAGTGCAATCGGAAGGATTTTATATCAACGAAAATCCAGTGACACTAGTTGGGATCGAACCAGCAACCTTCCGATTTGTAGCACAGCACCTTAACCACTGTGCTACCGCCGTCCCCAGGTATGTCTGTGCCTCAATGTAAAAATGCAACTCCTTTATCAATATATTCCTTTAGATAAGAAGTGTGTAACTACTCTACTCTCTGTGCCAACTTCGGGTTTAAAATGTACAACCGAAAGACCCATATTTGTCATTATCTTTTGCCAAGTATCGTAACAGTTCAAGAAATCCATGTGATGCTTTTGAAGCAAGCAGTTTTATCCTCTGTCCTCTTTTAGTAAAACTTATAAAGTCCAAGATATGGAGTATATGAAAATACAAAAGTTAAGGAGAATTTCCTTGTAATGTAACATATTTAGATTTTCTTGGAATTTTTAATTGTCATTGTAGTGATCAGTTGTGGGCCAGTAGCGTGGTGGATATAGCGACTGGCTACGGGCTGGACGGTCCAGGGAACGAATCCCGGTGGCGGCGAGATTTTCCGCACCTGTTCAGACCGGCCCTGGGGCCCACCCAGCCTTCTGTACAATGTGTACGGGGTCTTTCTAGAGGGTAAAGAGCGGACGGGGCGTGACGCTGACCCCTCACCCCCTTCTAGTGCTGTGGTTAAGAAAGAGTAGAGCTAAACCTCTAATTCCCCTATGGGTCGTGCAGCCTGTACGGAGTCTCAGTGCCTGTACAAGGGTGCACTTTACCTTTACCTTACTGATCAGTTTTACTATGCTTGTATGTCTATAGTGTGCTCCAGATTTGAGTTTCATTTCAAAGGACTTTAAAGCGCCTTAACGCTTATAATCATGATAGGAACAAAAAAGAGAAAGAACAAGAATGAAGGCGAGTAATGGGAAAAAGTGTGTGTTTTAGAGAAAGTGATAAAACGTAATATTTTTTAAGATTATCATGCAGTTCCCGTTCATCCTTCTGGTAAAGTTCAGTTGCAGGCAATATACTGTTGTTTGAAGTGTAGAAGCCAAAACGATTTGAAGTAGGTTATGGTAAACATAGAGCATAATTTGAGCATATTTTCACTAAAATTTATTATTAGCTGGAAGGTTGCACTATAGTGGAATTTTGATCTTTACAGCTAAGATGGCTACACGAAAATTATGCAGTTCACCCTGAAATCTGGGTACCAAATATCTTCCAAATTTCAGTTTACTGGCTGATGAATTTGCTGCTCCTCTTGACGGAAATGTATTTGCCAATTCATTACATTTTCCTTAAATAGGCCCTTTGTTTTTAGCTTAACTTACAAACAAGGGCCTACGTAAAGAAAAACATGTTGTTACTCAGTCCTGGCCTATTAGGGTCACACTACACAAGTGTTCAGAATTTGGCTATAACTACTTGCCTTCGGTGTGGATAGTAACAGAATTTAAATTTTATGAGGAGTCGTGTAAAGACGTGAGAGGTTTACACGAGTCGTTTTTATGAATATTTAATGCGGAGTGAATTGGATATGGAAGATGTCATTGTAGTTTTGTTATGTAATTGTAGGCAGATCTAAGTGCATGGTCATGTCTAGAGATCAGAATGCATGACGAATTCGCAGTGTGAGGATTGATAATAGTACTTTCGAGAGGGTGGAAGAGTTTAAATATTTGGGAACAACTTTAACAAACCAAAATTCTATTCCGGAAGAAATTAAGAGCAGATTGAGGCCAGGAAGTGCTTGCTATCATTCGGTGCAGAATCTTTTCTCTTCCAGGTTGCTATCCAAAAATGTAAAGATCAAGATATGAAGAAATATAATTTTGCGTGTTGTTTTGTATGGATATGAAACTTGGGAGGAAAGGAAACTGAGGGTGTTTGAGAACATGGTGTTGAGGAGAATATTTTGACCTAGGAGGGACGAGGTAACGTGAGAATGGAAGAGATTGTATAACGAGGAGCTAAATGATATGTACTCCTCACCCAATATTGTGCGGGTGATAAAATCGAGATGGGAATGTGGCGCGTGTGGGTGAGGAGAGGGGGTGTATAGGTTCTTGCTGGGGAAACCGGAGGGAAGAAGATCACTTGGGAGACCTAGGTGTAGATGGGTGTATAATATTAGGATGGATCTACAGGAGGTGGGATGTGGGTATATGGACTGGATTGGGCTGGCCCAGGATAGAGAGAGGTGGCGGACGCTTGTGAGTGCGGTAATGAACCTTCGCGTTCCGTGAAATGCTGGGAATTTCTTGACTAGCTGCAAACCAGTTAGCTTCTCAAGAAGTCTCTGCACCATGGAATAAGTAAGTAAGTAACTGTAGGCAGATTAATTCAAGAATATGGAAAACAGTTATTCTATGTATAAGTAGTTGGGAACAGGTGTGAAATTTGTAATGTGATGCAGGTAAAAGGGAATTGTAAAATAGTTCACTGAATTTTCAACGGGTGCAGATGATTTATTTAATGAACTAGAATAAGAAATTTATCACGAAGTTTAAGACAACTGACCTTAAGAAAGTGAGATACAAAACACAGAAAAGATAAGAAAAGTTAGAAATTTTAGAAATGAAAAATAAAGAAAGAAAGAAAAAAGAGATAAAGCTAATTGGTATATTAGGTTATATTTAAAATATATTTGGTTTATAAGACTTAGAGAGATGCTCGTCAGTAAAGCAGATCCGAACGGTAAATTGAAGTATAGCTTATGTAAAAATATTCTTTTTAAAATTAGACAAGAAGCCTGCGAAGTGCTAAATACCCGGTGTTTAGCAGACGCTGCGTTCTGCACAGTTTGACTCAAATAATAAATATGTCAACTGATTTGATGTTGTTACTTGTCACAGTTTTATCACAAATAAAATATAAAAGTTCACAGCAACCCGTATTTGACCTTCAATACAGCAGTGTAAACAGGGAAAAAGAATTTGTAATTTGTAAATACACGTATGTAATTTTCCCTTTCAAAGTATGTTTAAAAAGACAGGATAAATGCAATTAATCTCTCTCTTTTTTATTGGAGAGGGGCTATATGTAAGTTCTAAACACAGCTGAGATAAACAAACATGTCGGACGGAATTTATTTGATAATAAATGCAAGTGATTAAAAGAAGCGTAGCTTTTTTGGAAAATTTCTTCCACAACCCACCCTCGCGTTTTGAATGCCCGTGTAATATAACTCCTAAGCTGGACCTTAGAAAGAGTTTTAAAGTACACAAAGCAAAATAATGCTAAATATCTACAACAAGAACTCTTACCGACGAACTTAAAGTGGCGTATGGCAATGAAGATCATTATGAGCATATTATTATTATTATTATTATTATTACTATTATTATTCTATGTGGATATCTCTTGTCACAGGCCTTTTCTTCCTGGTACTTCTCTTGAACCAGCGGTGATCCCCACCGCTCAAGGCTTCAAGCTTCACACTGCAGTACTTCCCGTATTATGTGTGATGTTCCAAGTATAGCTGTCTTTTGTAGTGAATCTATCGAATGTTTTCCTGGTACAGCTTCCAAATTTTTCCTTAAGCCTCTCGTTAC
>Ga0123357_10014361_pt1 | contig 10332 bp, 7 predicted proteins | sample TergutEmb28metaG_FD_89873 | JGI IMG/M metagenome (GOLD analysis project Ga0123357, IMG submission 89873) | Embiratermes neotenicus P4 segment gut microbial communities from Petit-Saut dam, French Guiana - Emb289 P4 | ecosystem: Host-associated > Arthropoda: Insects > Digestive system > Gut ... | reverse complement strand
GTTTTTTTCTCTTCAAAATGCAGTTTGTTTCATAATTCTAATGTATTTGGTTCCTGTTTTATTCACATTTTATATACAGAATGTGCTAAAATTTAAAAAATAATTCCGGCGCCAAAAGGTTAATTGTAATGCAGAAAATCAAAATATTTAATATTAATGAAAATTATGTAATTTTAACCAATATTGTGTTCTTGGGATAAAAACTACATACAATTATACAAGAATCTGGCAAATAAATCCCCATATATTAATCTGACTGCATTATACTAGACTTTTAAAATAGGATTTTTATATTGCGGCTCAACAGCCTTATATGTGGCAAGACCGCCTCACTGTAGAAGTCTCGAGATCACACTCAGAAACACCACACTCGGCAGGACTCTTCTGGACGATAGATCGACCCGTTGCAGAGAACTGTACCTGACAAAACACAAAACTCACATGAGACAGACATCCATGCCCCCGACGGGATTCGATCCTGGAATATCAGCAAGCGAACGGCAGCAGACCCACACCTTAGACGGCCCGGTCACTGGAATCGGCTTTAAAGTAAACTAGCTACGTTAAAAATTCCCTGCCTCTGTCGGAAGTCGAAGTTTCATTGCCGTGCTCAAAAGAAACCAACAATTAGATTATCTAATGAGTCAGATGAGTCTAGTCCTCATACCGTAATTTCCTATTAAGGACTTTGTCTCTTTAAGAATTTGATTCACTTCGACGCTGAAGATGGAAGAAGTATATCCCCTCGAAATATTGAGTTACCTACCAGATTACACGGTGTTGTAACCCAGAATACCGCAGGAGACATACACAACGGAGGCTCGAGAAGGTCTTAAACCAGGCTGGTCTGAGAATCTACCCTAGTCACATCACCTCCTTATGTGCATAGCCTTCGACGCTGACGCCCTTTCTAATCCAGAACCGCCACCTTTTGAAGACAAGGCGACTGATGGCTTCTCATCCCTCCCTCGCATAACGGTAGACGTCTCTCCCGTTGGCATGGATATGCACATTTTATCTCCTTGCTTTCTTCTGGCAAAGCAAATTTTTCACGCTCCTTCAATTAAGTGAATAATCGCTTGGGAGCAATTGATTTTTCGCCCCGTTAAACTTGTTTGAATAGAATGGCGTCATTTTAATCTTCTTCGTCTACCTAGTCAAAATTCCTCTTATTCTTCTGTCTCACGTTTAACTCATTTCGTATTCCCTCTCATGGTTCTATTTATTTCTTCTGGACGTTCTAATTTCCCGTCTTCTTTAGCTGTCAAGTCTTTCCAGTTCCCTGCTGTACTTTCTGTACCAGCTTATGTACAGTTCATTTGTTTGAAATGGACCTTTATTCTAGTTTTTAAAGTATTTTTTGTAGGGTTCTGTGTTTATGAATATTAACTTTTTAATTTTGGTCGACTCAACTACAGTACACCATTAAATATTGGAAAACTATATCAAAGGTATGCAATAGAATGTAGGCTGTACCATTTAGGTAGATTAAAGAATAAAATATGTAAGGTAGACGAATTATATGACAGTCTGTTCGTACAAAGTGGGCCTGTTTCCTTCCTTCAATTTCTTATCTCTTTTTATACTCTCATTCATAACTGTATTTCCCATCCTTCCTCTACCATTTCAGCATATGTCTTTCTTTCCTTTCCGTAAAGGTAAAGCAGTCCCGTTACAGGCCTGGAGTGGCCTAGAGGGTTCCAGCAAGTTAAGGTTCCCAGATTTCATGACAACGGCACAGGATAGTGGTAAGGTTGTCAGCCTTACGCACCGGCGGCCTTTACCCCCAGGAAATGTTCCTGTTACTAATTTCTGTTAGAGGCTGAGTCGACCCCAGGGCCATAGTGCAATCGGAAGGAATTTGCTGGGATCGAACCAGCGACCTTCCATTTTGTAGCACAGCACCTTAACCACTGTGCAAACGCGGTCCCCATATCCTTTCTGTACATACAGTATATAATTAGGTTTTATAATTCTATTTAGTGCATTACCGAAAAGAATTAGTGTAAACTTTGTCACGAGTACGTTAATGGACTCTTCTGCCATTCCGTCACAATATTTACATTCATACTTTGTAACAGTCTCACAATTCACACAGCACATGACGAAGCCAATAAATATGTCAATAAGTCAGATCAAATCACTGTCATGTTCCCTGCGCAGTGATGAGCTCTGTCTACTACCGAATGTTCTGTAATATCGTTTCCCCTCTCGGCTATTGTACCTTCTCTAAACAGATGAAATTTAAGGAGCGCCTAATTGCAAAGTTAATGTTCTAAACTGTGCCTGTCAGTCAACATAAAATTATGTTTCTCTCACAACTACGTCCTCTTCTGTGTTTAGAGCTACAACGTGCAGAGTAAGAAACACAAGAGAGACACCAAATAAACTTTCTGAATTCTAAAGTTTGTGTGACTGATAATTAACCTTGCAGTTTCTAACTCCGAAAAACACATCATATGTTTTCACAAATATGTTGTGTTGCCAGAATGCAGAGATCGTTAATGCAACAGAGGGTAGTACGTATAAATACCACTAGGCTCTAAATGTTCAGTTTTTATATAGGATTATACCGTATGTGGGTAAAGATAAAGGTAACTCTGTAATATTCCAATCCAGGCACAGAAGGGCAGCACAGGTATTGATCTACCCGATTTCAACTTGCCCACTTGCCCATTCCTGGGTCAGATGAGGTCAATCCACGTTCATCCATCCTATTCCCTTCAGAACAATGTTACTATGTGTCTTCCATCTACGCCTAAGACTTTAAAGTGTTTTCTTATTTTCAGGTTTCCCCACCAGAAATGTTTATGATTTTCTCTTTTCCGTCTACGTGCCACACGCCCAGCCCAGCTCGTTCTTGTAGATTTCATCAAGTTAAAAATATTTGTTGAGCTGTTAAAACCGTTAAATTCTTCGTTATGCTAGTTCCTTAATGTGCTAGCTTCTCATTATGCCAACATCTCAACATTCTATTTCCCCAATATACTAGCTCAGTATGTTAGTTCCTACGTATGCTAGTTCCTAATTATGCTAGTTTCTCGTTATTCTAGCTATTTATAATGCTAGGTCCTCACTATGATGTCTCCACAAAGATGCTAGATTCTCAACATTCTAGTTCCTCATTATGACATCTCCTGATTATGCTATCTCCTCATTATGCTCTCTCCTCATTATGCTATTTCCTCATTAGCTATGTCCCCATTATGCTGTCTCCTCATTATGCTAACTTCTAATTATTCCATCTCCTCATTATGCTATCTCCTCATTATGCTGTCTCCTCATTATGCTAACTTCTTATTATTCCAGCTCCTCATTATGCTATCTCCACATTATGTTATCTCCTCATTATGCTATCTCCTCATTATTCCATCTCCTAATTATGCTAAATCCTCATTATGCTGTCTCCTCATTATGCTAACTCCTCATTATCCTATCTCCTCATTATGCTATCTCCTCAATATGCTCTCTCCTCATTATTCTATCTCCCGGTTATGCTATCTCCTCGTTATGCTATATCCCCATTATGCTGTCTCCTCATTATGCTAACTCCTAATTATTCCAACTCCTCATTATGATATTTCCTCATTATGCTATTTCCTCATTATGCTAGCTCCTCATTATGGTATCTCCTCGTTATGCTATCTCCTCATTATCCTATCTCCTCATTACGCTATCTCCACATTATGCTATCTCCTCATTATGCTATCTCCACATTATGCTATCTCCCCATTATGCTATCTCCTCGTTATACTCCCTCCTCATTATGCTATCTCCTCATTATGCTATACCCCCATTATGCTCTCTCCTCATTATGCTAACTCCTAATTATTCCATCTCCTCATTATTCCATCTCCTCATTATGCTATCTCCTCATTAAGCTATCTACTCATTATGCTATCTCCTCATTATGCTATGTCCTCATTATGCTAGATCCTCATTATGATATCTCATTATCCTACCTCCTCATTATGCTATCTCCACATTATGCTATCTCCTCATTATGTTATCTCCAAATTATGCTATCTCCTCATTATGCTATCTCCATATTATGCTACCTCCCCATTATGCTATCTCCTCATTATACTCTATCCTCATTATACTATCTCTTCATTATGCCATCTCCTCATTATGCTATTTACTCATTATACCTCTCCTCATTATTCTATCTCCTCATTATGTTATCTCCTCATTGTGCTATCTGCTCATTGTGTTATCTCCTCATTGTACTACCTTCTCATTATGCTATTTCCTCATTATGCTATTTCCTCATTATCCTATCTCCTCATTATGCTATCTCCACATTATGCTATCTCCTCATTATGCTATCTCCACATTATGCTATCTCCTCATTATGCTATCTCCCCATTATTCTATCTCCTCATCATACTCTCTCCTCATTATACTACCTCCTCATTACGTTATCTCCTTATTATGCTATCTCCTCATTATCATGTCTCCTCATTATTCTATCTCCTCATTATGTTATCTCCTCGTTGTGCTATCTCCTTATTGTACTGTCTTCTCATTATGCTATCTCCTCATTATGCTAAATCCTCATTATGATGTCTCCTCATTATGCTATCTCATCATTTTCCTATCTCCTCATTATGCTTTCTCCACATTATGCTATCTCCTCATTATGCTATCTCCACATTATGCTATCTCCTCATTATGCTATCTCCATATTATGCTATCTCCTCATTATGCTACCTCCATATTATGCTCTCTCCTCATTATGCTATCTCGTCATTATCCTATCTCCTCATTATGCTATCTCCACATTATGCTATCTCCTCATTATGCTATCTCCACATTATTCTAACTCCTCATCATGCTATCTCCATATTATGCTATCTCCCCATTATGCTATCTCCCCATTATACTCTCTCCTCATTATACTATCTCCTCATTATGCTAGCTCCTCATTATGCTATATCCTCATTTTGCTATCTCCTCATTATGCTATCTCCTCATTATCCTGTCTCCTCATCATGCTATCTCCACATTATTCTATCTCCTCATTATGCTCTCTCCATATTATGCTATCTCCCCATTATGCTATCTCCTCATTATACTCTCTCCTCATTATGCTATCTCTCATTGTATTATTTTCTCATTATGCTATTTCCTCATTATGCTATTTTCTCATTATGCTAGATCCTCATTGTGCTATTTCCTCATTATCCTATCTCCTCATTATGTTATCTCCATATTATGCTATCTCCTCATTATACTCTCTCCTCATTATACTCTCTCCTCATTATGCTATCTCCTCATTATGCTATCTCCTCATTATGCTATATCCTCATTATACTATATCCTCATTATTCTATCTCCTCATTATGCTGTCTCGTCATTATGCTATTTCCTCATTATGCTAGCTCCTCATTATGCCTGCTTGCCTTTACTCCCCCCTCAAGACCCTACCCTTCTCCATACAACACCGAAAGTTATCCAGCAATATGGCATAGCACAGTCTAACACAAAACCAATCGCCTTCGTTTATGTTTAATGAAATGTACAGTTTGTAAGATGAGTCTTTGAGAAATTCGCTCATAGTCTTCACTTCGTTTAACGTCGCACCTGTCCGTCCACTAGAAGCGCTTCGACAGCTAATGCCATGAGAAGGACTATTGATGTCTTGAATGGAGAGTCTGCCTTGATCAAAGATTTTCTAAATTTTTATGCTACTTTTGACACTATAATTACTGTGTTCGTATTGTTACATTCCATTTTATTTCGTTATTTTACATTTGTTGTGGTTTTGCTTCATAATCTCTTTATTTGCCGTATACATTTGTCCTGTTCCCGTAATTAACCTTTTCGCTGTTATGTCAGCGCGTTAATAATACAGAAATTAATTGAATTACTTCTTGTGAGTATTAACACCGTGCTGTCCCAACCGTGGATACCAACGAGTCGTAGGAACAAGCTGCGTCCTTCTTGGTTTACAGCGTTTTTGAGCGTAACGGTACAATTTGAACGGCACTCATATCAGTTAGTTTAGGCAGCAATGTTCTCGTCCTGAGAGCAAAAAGTATTGGACATCCGGCAACGCCGTACACCAGCGAAGACAATATGTAATTTAGACAAGAGGGATACCGTAGCTTGAGGAGGGATCTTGGTCTTGATGGGGACGTTCAACCTTGACATTACATGTCAGTAGTTAGAAAAGTAGCCAATTGTAACAAGTTGAACCCGAGTTCGATTTCACTTTGTTCCATGTTGTGACGTAAGACATGCATGTTACTAACTATAGGATGATATAAATAAGATGGAACCCATATCAGTTATCGAAGATGCTGTATATTCTTTTATCGTATGTTAGTGAAATTTAAATTTTAGACTGTGGTGTCCTGTAATAAATTATTTCAGAATCGAAAACAAAATCAATAGAGTGACCGTTAAATTAACTTAAGTTAACCTTTCGGCGACGGAATTATTTTTTTTTAATTTTAGCACACCCTGTATATAAAATGTGAATAATGCAGGAATCAAATACATTAGAATTATGAAACAAACTGCATTTTGAAGAGAAAAAAACGGAGAGTATATACCATGTTTAAAAGATTCAGTACCTGTATTTGTTGAATAAATATATAAAATGCAACGTTTAGAGGTTAGCGGTGCGGTACGACCCCTATAGGGGTCGTTAGGCGTCAAAGGGTTAATGTTCTAATACGCGCTTATTTTAGCATACCCTGTATATAAAATGTGAATAATACAGGAATCACATACGTTAGAATTATGAAACAAACTGCATTTTTAAGAGAAAAAGACGGATTTTATACCATGTTTAAAATATTCAGTACCTATATTTGTTGAATAAATATATAAAATGCGACGTTTAGAGGTTGGCGGTGCGGTACGACAACTATAGCGGTCGTTAGGCGTCAAAGGGTTAAACAGATATAAGTAAGCATCAAGTGTGTTAAATTAAGTGTTTTTATTAAGTATTATATTATGAGAATTTAAAACACTTTATTATCCAACAGATACACAGACATATAATTCGTAGATACAATTAGAATTATTATAAAATATTTAAAATTGCTCCAACATGTTTCGGATCACAAGGGGTCCATCATCTGGGAGCTCTATACAGTACTTGGCTAAAATTACAATAATGGTTCTATCTCGTCCGTTGATATGGACGTAGTCAGTATTATGGCAGCTACGTAGCCTACGACGCACACCTAGCCACTGCCCCACAACACATTCCCACACAACATCATATGCTGCCACAACACCTTGTTTACAAAAACGAACTAAATCGTGAATATGTAATAATTTTAGCAAGGAACAACGAAACTCCCTGATGATGATCTTGAAAGATCGAAACATTTAGGAGTGGTTTTAAGTGTTTTAAAGTGTTTTAAGTGAAAGTTATGTAGGTGCGTTTGTTGGTTAATAGTTGAAGTGATTTTACGAAATGTACGGTGCAACGATGAGGTTCAGTATAATCCCCACCTTTTGCGGAAACCGGAGTTGAAGTAGAGTTGAAATGTGATGGTACACGGTGACGCACTGGAGGGGAAGTGAAGGGGAAAAAGGCGAATCGAGTGGGTAGCCAGTACCCTTCACACTACCTCGGAACATGTTGTAACCAGCATTACTACCACTGATGCGCACACCTCGGCTGCCAGTAGTCGACTGAACTGACGCCTCCCTCATCCCCCCTCCCACCGCCGATTTAAATGGACTCGTCCGTTTCGCGGAAAGACGAAATCTGGTTTCTGCGCGTGTGCCATCACATTTCAGCTGGCCTCTATCGCAGTCACTTCACACCGCCACTGATGGCTTACATCAGTCCCTGACATCTGATATTATGTGTCTGACGTTGATTCTACGACAGTGACACGCATTTGCAGTCTTTCATTTCCGGTTTTCAGACCTGATTCTCGTATGTGACATTTACGTCTCCTGTCTTCCACATTCTAGATCATTATCTCTTATCTCTTCCTCCTTCATTTAGTCTTCCTATTAGTATTATCCGAACAATATTATCTGTGAAACCTCCAGTTATGTAATTTCCTTGAAGTGCCTATTTACATCAGTACGTATTTCTCTTTCATACTTTATTAAGGTAAATAAATTAAATTTTATTAAAATAAATAATTCATAATTTAAGAAACATGTCATACATAATATTCATCTCATTCTTTGTTTAAAACTGAGATTTAAATGAGTGCGCTTCTCCTGTTTCCTTTTCCTTTTCGCGCAACACCCCCCACTAGGCCATGGCTTCCTCATTCACGAGGTTTCTAGATCACACACAACGACGCACCACAGTCGGCAGGACTTCCCTGGACGAGTGATCAGCTCGTCGCCGAAACCTCTACCTGACAACATATAACACTCAAAACAAACAGATATTTATGCCTCCGGTGTGAATCGAACCCACAATCCCAGAAAGTGAGCGGCCGCAGACGTACGCCTTAAGGGCCCCATACACTCTAGGTTAAAATGTGCAGTTTAAATGTGTAAAAAAAACTGCACGAAAAAACTGAACTGAATGTTCTCTGGCACAGCACAGGTTTCCCATCAGGTTTCTCAGTTCTTTTGTCAGTTCTGTGTGTCTTCTTGTGCGTGTGACTATGGTGGATAAAAACAAGGCTGTCGTTTCCTGTTTGCTAGCCACATCGGCCATAATGTTAACCAAAAGAAGAAAATAATGCATAAAATGTGGTGTAACAAGTGGTATTTGAAAAGGAATATATCATGCGAATTGCTAGGAACGGATGTGCCTCGAGATGATGCCATCGTGGTGTCAGCAGGTAAAGAGAGGAAACTGTGGGATTCCCTGAGTGAACTGCGCAGTTCTCTGTGTGAAAGACGACTCGAAAAATAGTTCTGAGGCCTGCGTTATTGCCTGTAAAAACTGCGCAGTTTACTCAGTTTTTCCGTCAGATATGACGTCACACAGTAAAATCGCTCAGTTTGACTGAGAGTGTGTAGGGCACTTTAGATCGCGCGGCCAATGGGACAGGCGAATCTCCTCTTTTAGGTCTTCAAAATTGAATTTTTTTAAGAACAAAGTTTGATATTCCACCATTCTGTGGGTAATTTCGTCAGCACTAAGAAATGCGCATCGCTTTGTGTCGTAGTTGATATATATAAGCAATAATTTATTATGGCAGATTTATGTACGACAAGTCCTAAATTAAACGGTTTGAATGTAATGAGAGTTGGGAAATGCCGCTAACGGCTACAGACACTCGGTGAAACAGAATCCGCGCCTTAAGAACCCGGGAGCAAACTCTGGCCAGTTCAACGGACAGTGATTGATGCATGGTGCCTGTGTGACTGCCGCACGTTTCGTGCACCGCACCATCCAGATAGGCGTGCTTTCCGTGACTGTCCAAATACGAGCACCTCATATGTCGTCTGCTGTCATAATTACCAAAACAATAAGAAGAATCATTTGTTTTCTTCGCACTGCATTTAGACATGCTTAGCTCACGCGTTTTTTTTTAATTGTGTAACAGAACATTACAGCAGTCCGCGATAATTAATTATTTACTATGTGTGTATTGCTGTTTTTACTTTAGATGCGGGACTGCTGGCTAGGAGTCAGTATTCGGAAGGTCCTTCGACCGGCCACCTCGACACAGGTTTTTCTTGGTTTCCCTATGTCTATAAGCAAATGCTGAGATGGTTACCAAGATTCCAAGTTGCCACCACATGCTTCTCATGTAGCCCTCCCGACTTAAATTTATTAGTAACCAATTTCATACTTTGTATACACGTAAAATAACCACTGCCACCGGGTGACAAACCAATTGCAGTTATTATTATTAATATTATTATTATTGCTACATAACAAGGATCTTACTTATCTCATGTTAGACTTGTGAAATCTTGGAGGTGGCACTGTGTAGACAAGAAACGAGTATATGTAAATTTGGTCAGGAAAAGGCCTGTCGATATACATGGAGAGATTTTAAGGCAACATTAAGAGCGATCTTGGAGAAAATTGACAAGGATTTCGGCTGTGATGTTTCTCAAAACGGGCTTTTAAGTGTAAGGAGATGAATTTAATGATTATTTTACCATATTATTGCAATTTTCATTCTAAGTTTGTCTTACATTTGTCACATATTTAACAAATTGCAATTTAAAATAAAGATGTCCCTGTACATGCCATGAAAACGTGTAATTGCGTGGAGGTATGGCTCCACTTATTCTTAACCTCGGCCCTACGCAGACATGGCTGGTCATATTGAAGCCCCGCCCATTTTACCTCCGTGAAAGAGCGTTCGGTACCCATCGGATAGAAGGCTGGGTTGGCATCAGGGCCGATCGGGACACTTTCGAGCAGAAAACCTC
>Ga0123357_10014360_pt1 | contig 10333 bp, 6 predicted proteins | sample TergutEmb28metaG_FD_89873 | JGI IMG/M metagenome (GOLD analysis project Ga0123357, IMG submission 89873) | Embiratermes neotenicus P4 segment gut microbial communities from Petit-Saut dam, French Guiana - Emb289 P4 | ecosystem: Host-associated > Arthropoda: Insects > Digestive system > Gut ... | reverse complement strand
CAAAGAATTCCACACTTTTCTCTGGCCAATATCTCCGTAACCATTGAGCTTTGGATATAGGTGTTTTGGGTTATATCGGTATAGTTTGACCTAAGGAACACTCTCCCGAAGTCTGGCACATTCATCCTGGGACACCCTGTATGTAATTTATTTTATTTTGGAATGACACCGTACATGGCGCGTCTAGTTGGTTTTACTATAGAAATAAACTCTCGAAAATCTAAACTAATACTTCTCCCACAAGGAGGCCCATATTGCACGGAATTAGTCTACGAAGATGTCTTCCAATTGGTGCCTCTGTTTTATGCTTTCGGAATAAATGTTTTATGTATTTATCATCTTCCTCACGGGTCCTACAAGTTCCGAATATTTTCGGGTTTTGCTTTAATCAACCCAACAACCATGGTTCATAGAACTATTAGATATGAATTTTTTGATATCTTTTTTTTTTAACTATTTACTCTTCCTTAAAATAAAAGAAAGGTACAAGTAAAACAATCCCATTACAGGCCTGGACAGGCCCTGAGGGTTCCAGGAGGATGAGGCCCCAGATTTCAAGATAGTTGGCACATGAAGGTGGTAAAGTTGTCAGCTCAACGCACCGGCCGCCTTTAGTCCCCAGGAATATTCCTGGTACTCATTTCTGTTAGAAGCTGATTCGACTCCAGGGCAATTGTGCTGCAGGAAGGATTATGTCAATGAAACATTCCAGTGACACCATCGGGAATCGAACCCGCGACCTTCCGGCTTGTAGCTCAGTGTCTCAACCAACTGAACCGCCGCGTGCCTCTTTCTTAAAATCAAATGGTTTTGTAACTGAACACGCGGGACTATGCTAAATTAGTTTTTAGGAAACCAGGCGTCGCCTTTTTAACTATGTCTTTGAAGTGCAACACACCAATCTGTACTGCTGACTAAAAATTTAAAATATATCTTTATCTGCTGTAAGGATATATGAAATCGAAAGATAAAGGTAAATTCGTCCATATTTTCTTAGGAGAGCAAAGTTACAGCCCCCTTTATTTTTAAAATCGGCTAAAGATGGGGGTGAGTGGTTGGTTTCATGGCCCAGCTGCTTTAACTCCGGGGATAAGCTGCCGTTAGCCATTGACTAAGAGGGTAGGTGGGCCCCCAAGAGCCGGAATGAACCTTTTTGGACAAAAAGAAAATATTTCTCGCAATAGCCGAGAGTCGAAATAAGGTTCCAGGTCGTCCAGCTTACTATTCCGACTGACCTAAGCTGGCTCCGTATATGAAGACAACAGAGGAATGAAATGTTATTAAAGAATCTAGTTGGAAATCCTGAGGAGTTCAAACTTGCAATGGGGCAAACTACTCCTGTGATTGAGAATTTTCCAAACCTTTCCCCAGACTCTCTTTACGAAAGTTGCCATATTAGACCACATTCAAACAAGCAACTCCTTCGGAATCTTATATCAGTCCGTGTTATATAATATAGGCAATCAAAGCACGGCTTAGGGATTGGTTGACCTTAGGGTCAACCAATCCCTAATATTTCACCAATGTTAAAACAGCACATAGGCCTATTTCTTTAGGGGCGAGTGGAACTTATCGTGAATGACTGCATCTGCCAAACGGAATGCTGTGTTGCTACAGTGCTGTAACACTCTAAAGCACACACAGCGTCAGATTTCATCAAAGATCGCAGCCTACCGCACACACTGCTGCACCCTGGAAGACACAGACTCAAACCTTTTCATTACGAATTCAAGAGAAACAGTTTCTCGAATTTTTTTGTTCCAGTTCAGCAAGGCTTCTTGATTTTCATCGGTAGGCTTCAAATTTGGCCAAGCCACAAAAAGAAAATCACATTAAATAAGATCGGAGATCGCGGCGGCCATTTGGTTCTTCCTCGATGGTCAATCCACCGGCTGGGAAAATAATTTTCAAGCTAAGCAAGATCAGGAAGCGCAAAAGAAGATGAAGCTTCATTTATCATACAGTGCGGTACTTCAAACCCTCCCCACCGAAAAACAGTGTGCAACATGAAACTGACAAGCTTATTCAAGAAGAAGAATTTATTTTCCAGCCTTATATTGGATACTAACAGAATTCTGTCCCTATTATTTCCCGTACAGGCATTCATCTTATAGCTGCAGCACACACTACAGTTATCAGTGACTGCCGAAAGTAATGAGTCGTCACGAAGCTGTCGACAGGAACCTAAGACTCGGTCGGCAATGCAGTTTCGACCTATTGCTTTTCATCTTTAGTTAGCGACATATCTCCTTCTATCATTCAACTTTTCCAATCTATGGTGTCGGCGAAAAAATTGTTCAAATTCAAGAACACACTAACAAATGTTATGTATTTTTCGAAGATGGGCTGGAACGTTTTGCCTTCAGGTAAAACAAATTGGAGAAAGAGAGATACATAAGTGAAACAGAAAATAAATGTACCTTTAACCTGTATTTATTACTGGGCATAGTCACTTTTCAACATTAACTTTCCAGCCCGTCCCCACAATATAAGGCGTTTGTTGGTATTGTCTTGAATTTCCCAATTTAATTATGTGCATATTAAAAGAAATATTAATTTCATAGTACAAGAATTTTTGAAGAGCTGTAATGTATATAAGTAAATCAATGGAAGTGTCATCTGTGGAAAACATAGCAAGAAATCGAAACGGTTACATATTCTTGTAGTTTCAAATAATTTTACGTAATCGGCATTCACTACAGCCACCCCTATTCTTGCTCCTCACCAAGGTCAAAACTTACATGAAGTGACACCCCTGGTGCTCACTGGAGGCGGCGGTCCCAGTTTCGTGTGCAAGTGGGAATGGATCTGATAAACACAACAAGCCAGCCGGTCGGCGTGGCACCAGCGGAAGGTGGGCGACGCTGAGACTTGGTAGTTATGTGTACCTGCCTGCCACACATAGCCACTGTTACGAACAACAGTGAGAGACTCTTTCGAAATGGTGGTTAGGCTATTTAACAGGAGGCTAGACACGGCTCTTTTCCTCTTACTGTCCAGATAGTCCCTGTCCCCACTTAGGCTACTACCCATTGGGTACCGGGATTAGAACAAGCAGGACGTGAAGCTAATCCAATACCAAATTTCAGAATGTGCAGAGGGCTACATCTCCACGGTGTGATGTTTAGGCTGATCAAGCACATGTGCGTTTTTATCTTTATTACAGGCAGTAACGCGAGGATAGGAGTTGGTGCAGTTGGTTGAGACACTGCGCTACGAGCCTGTAGGTCGAGGGTTCGATTCCCGACGGTGTCACTGAAATTTTTCATTAACGTATCCTGCCGCACTTGGGCCCTGGGGTCGAGTCGGCCCCTAACAGAAATAAGTACCAGAAATATCTCCTGGGAGGTAAAGCGGCCCGTACATACAGCTGACAAACTTATCACTTACATGTGCCGATTGTCTTGAAATCTGGGATCCTCAGCCTCCTGGAACCTTCCGGCCCTGTCCAGGCCCGCACGGGGATTGATTTACCTTTATAGACAGTAAGAAATGAACCACCTGGGTTCAGTCTTAGCTGTCATTTAGCACTCTGCATTTTGAGGACGTAAGATCTGACGTCTCGGTGCGATCTGATACTTAGAAGATATCTACCCTCAGGATGGAGCAGCACGTTGCTCCGAAACGGTGACATGAGTACTTTTCAACATGTCATCACTTTCCAGAAAACCTTACTTGCAAGTTTAATGCTGATTATTTTCGCTTAGTTCAGTTACCCTGCAGTTTAAATAGCCCACTTTATTATTTAATCAAAACACCAAGCAAACTCATGTAAAAACGTCTTCCACAAATTCGTTCCGAATTTTCTCTATTTGAAATTCTGTCTTGATATCAACTATTCTGTTAAGGATTTTCATAGTTTCCCTTACTATGTCCAGGCAAATATTTTCACGAAAGGTGGGCCAGAGGGTCGAAACATTTAGTAGAGATTAAATAATACATTTATTTATAATTTATAGATGCGTTCCTTTTTGGTTGTAACAGATATCATTCACTGATGTTACTGTTTCTTCTCTGCGTTCCCTCTCCTGCCAAATTGTGAGGTAGAAGCGTGTAAATTGTAAATGTTTTCTGAGCAATAGGATATAGGTTTCATTTTAAGACACCGACTTTTTGTGCGCTAGTATCCATCCCTTTCGAAGTCTACCAAATTAAATGCTGGTACACATATCTAAAAGGCAAGAGGAAATAATCTCATTTGCTCAATTCCAGTTGAGATTTTGGGTTTCGGAATGGTACCGTATCTTATACATGCCTAGTTTTGCTTATGGTATAGACATAAATAAATAAATTAATTCAACAAGGAGATAGAACTTTTTAATTAAGAGAAGTAAGCCTATTAAGCCATCTATCATGTTGCACCGAACGATATCGCTTCTGACTTGTGTTGTGGAGTTGCACGGGTAGAGCCTCGGAAGGAGCTATCCGGGCTTGAGTTCTTCGTACTTCTCTGCAGTCAATCCAAAGGAATGTCGCTATAGGATACAGAATTAGACTTCTGCCTCTTCATTCTAAACACTTTTCAATTTATTGCTCACTATTAGCCATTCTTCACTACATATCATCGTGGTTACTGACAGCGCATTGAAATATTCGTTAATTCTGCAGCGGTCTAAGAGTGTTCACAGCCCGTTCCAAAGCCAATTCTCCACAAATTGCGATCTAGCACTTCCTCTTTAAATTTTCAGTATCTTCTCGTTTCCTTAAGGTAATACAGCAACTGCTTACGTCCTCTTCTTCTACTTTCCGTCACTCGTAACCTTTCTTCTATATTTCCTACAAAAACGTATTTGAAAAGGCAGTCCCTATGCAAATAGTATAAATAAGCATAAAAGAATATTTCCCCTATTGTGACATGAATTTAGATAAATGTACGGATACAGACCATAAATTTCAGATGAAAGAAAGTAATTCAAAAGTGACTTCCCCCTTCACATAAATAAAGAGTAATATATGAAGTATTTCTAAAAGAGAATTAAACGAGTTAGCGTGATGGCTTGTTTCCATATGTAAACTTTACCAACAAAGTAACAGAAATGTTATCAGTATTTTCAAAACACACACGCACGCACACACGCACACGCGCACGCACGCACGGATAGAAACAGTAGGTATACTCTGTATTATCTGACTTCCCATTCATGTCCATTTACATACGCAATTCCGTACCGACTCCCTAACCCTATAATATTCTAATGTGTTCACAAGTGCCTGTTAAATAGCACTAAATCATGTTGCCAGACAGAGTTAATACATAAAGTGGAAGCCGAACCTCACTTCACACGGTCATCAGGAATGCGCACGGATTGTTTGATTATCATGATTAATAAATCGAAGGTAATGTCGCATAGACGGCCTCCATATTAGGACTTGAAACAGCCCCAACGCACGCGATCCTCCCTTATCCTTTGGTGCAAGTATTTCGTGGCAGGCAACGTGACACCAAGGGCGGTGGTTATCAACGCGTGGTCAGCAGCTCGTAGTGCTGCACCAGGAATTGCCAGAGGGGCGGGACATGTGTATCCGCGAGACATTTTTGTTTGTGTGTTATAAGTTAAAAAGAAAAATATAACCCACTGAATATTATCAATACTTAACAATGTTATGTAAAGAGCTAAAGTAATGGGAATCCCCAGGCAACCATCCCCAGTACAGATTATTATTATTTTTTCCCGTGTCGTTGCGGCTCAATGCGTGCTATGGCCTCCTCATTCTTGAGGTTTCTATATCACAAACTACGCACCATAGGCAGCAGAACTCCTCTTGATGAGTGATCAGCTCGTCGCAGAGACCTGTCCCTGAAAACACAAAACAATCACAAGAGACAGACTTCCATGTTCCCGTCGGGATTCGAACCCAAAATCTTGGCAGACGAGCGCCCGCAAACCTAGTGTATATAGCAGACAGCGCGGCAACTGGGACCAGCAGTACACATTATGATAGACCAGAAAACAACTACAGAATCTGGAATATTTAAACTATTGAGGTAGCATGATAAAAAGTGAGGTAGGATGTACAAGTGAAATTAAATCCAGGTTTGCTATGGCAAAAGCAACATTCAAAAGGAAAAAGACTTTTTTTCACTGGCAAATTGGACTTAAATTTGAAGAAGAACCCAGTAAAGTGCAACAGTCGGATCATAGCTTTGTATGGTACTGAGACTTAGCCGTTTCGGAAATTAGGTCAGAAATGCCTGGGAAGTTTTAAAATGTGGTACTAGAGAAGGATGGCGATCAGTTGAACTGATCGTGTGAAAAATGACAAAGTATTACGTAAAGTCAATGAGGACAGAAATATCTTACATACAGTAATCAGAAGGTTGGCTATCCGTTTTGGTGTTATCTTGCGTAGAAACTGCCTTCCGAAACACATTATTGTAAGAAAGATAACAGAAAAGGCAGAAGTGACGAGGAAACAGGGAAGAAGACGGAGCAACTATTGGATTCCTTAAGAAAACGAGAGGATTCTGGAAACTGCAAGAGGAAGCACTAGCACGCTGTGGACAATTCGGTTGGCTGGACTCTATGGACCTGTCCTAGGACGACTATAGACTGAATGAATGAATAATGAATGAATGATGGAAGGAAGGAAGTAACACAGTGTTTGTAAGTCGGGTGTCCGCAATTTGTGCGTAAGTGGTACTAGATCTGAGTAGATTCAGTACAATTGAACAATTTTTCCCCCTTTAGGCACTTCCTTACTTCGGTTTTGGTGTCATTATTGCCAGAAATATCACAGTCGTTGGTGTTATCCTTTACAGCGGTGGAATGAAGTGTTTTAGATCTGGAGGATGTTCCCCCCCACCCAAATCATTCGAGCATTAAATGTTACTGCAAGGTCTGCCTTAGGCGGCTACGAGTTAACGTGATTTTCAGCAGCGCATTTCACAGGGTCGTTGATACTTTATAAGACGTCCGGGATACTAGAAAATTTGAGAAACAATGACGTATCGGTAGCAGAGAGCAGGCAGTTAATGTATACTATCTTCCAGATTTCGGGAACATTTTAATTATTTAAAGAGAAGTGGTAACTATTTGCCATTATTTATAAATAAAAGAATCCCCACGTGCTACTCAAAGAGAATACGTGTATGGCTCGAAATATTTTCCAACTAAACAGTAAATATTTTCCTAAAAAAATAACAACCGACTGACACATCCGACAGAGACAACGCTCATTTTAGAGACTGTAGAAACTGGATTTTTAAATAAGATACTACAGACTTCACACTGTCACAGGCTACAAAAACAGACGTCAGTGTTTATTTTTAGATTTTTTCCTTTTATCTGTTAAACTTCGGAACTGAACAAGTCTTTGTAACATAAACAATTAATATTCTTCTAATTTTATTTTGGTATGAAAGATCTCTTAGTTGAAAAGAAAATACAAATCGTTTTAAATCGAAACGCCCGGTGCAGCAGCCCTAAGGCCAAGTAGAAACTGGCCGAATGGAGAGGTAGTGAAGTATGTTTATGATGGGCGGAGCAAGTAGCTGGTCAGGAGCGATTAGTTAACAGAATTTTGGTGGCAATGTCCCTTAGAAGTCGCCACTGAGAACACGAAGAAGCAAACTGTGGAATGACGTCCAAACGAACCGCAGTCAGTCATGTTACGTGGATGCGAGGCTCTGTAATGGAAGTCAGACAACTAGCTTGACTGTTGCTGTGGTCCTTGGTCCTCAGTTTATCGATACACGCACAGTAATTTCTTGTTCTTTGTCACCGGCTAACAGAAATTATCTCCTCTGGCTTCTTCTGACTCATATGAACTCACATTTGCTCAAGTAAAGCCAGTACTTAGTAACTTTATTTCCTTCCTTACTTACTTCTGCCACATAATTTTAGGGCATACACAGATGATTTGAAAGTACAAACCAAAATTCAGTACACATAATTATATACAGCCACATGTGCTGTTCAAAAAACATCCAGACGACAATTCTTGGGACACTGCTGCATTTCCCCTACCTCCTGAAATATTAATCTGAAACAAGAGACACTTCAATTATTAACCAACAAATGCACCTATATAACTTTCACTTAAAACACTTTAAAACACTTAAAACCACTCCGACACGTGAAAGTTATATAGGTAAATTTGTTGGTTAATCGTTTAAGTGATGTTACGAAATGCACGGTGCAACGATGAGATTCACTGACATAAGAGTGTTTGCTTTTTTCAGCGTAGGAGGTTCTTTTCATATGGTTCAAAAAAACCTAATGGCCTAGGCCTTCTCTTTGTTAGGTCTTCGAGATCACCTTCATTTAGACACATCACACTTGGTAGGACTTCTCTGGACGGGTGATTGGCCCATCCCAGAGGCCTCTACCTGACAACACACGACAATCACAAGACAGAGACATTCATGTCCCCAGCGGGATTCGAACCCGTAATCCCAGCAAGCAAGCGACCATAGACCCACGCCTTAGAAGGCACAGCCATCGGGATCTGACAGCTTAGGACGTACAAAGTAGAAAATTTCCATGCTCTTAATGAGTTTAACCAATCTGCGGTAACTTAATCAATATTTACCCTATAAGGTCGACACAGATACATAATACTATAAAGCTATCTTTAATTATGAAATAAGGACGAAACGCTACTTTCAACACACCAATATTAAATATTTATCTTAAGGGTACTAACCATACGGGTCTTGGGATAATTTAAATTTGGTCTATTAACAGGAACCTGGACCCTCAATGATAAATCTAACCCTTTAATCCTTTGCCCCTGGAGCTGGACATTTACAGTTTAGCACACCATTTATGTAAAATGTGAATATTTTATGAACCAAGAAGGGTAACATTAGGAAATACACGACATTTTGTGGAGGAATAAACGAAGATTGTGAGAGAAAGTCTAAAAAAATAATTAAATATATTTGTTGAATAAATATATAAAAAGAATACTCTGGGGAGTAGCGGTACGTCTGTCCAATACATAGGATGCATGGTGCCTAAAGGTTAAACCTCCGATTCCCCTTCAGATCCCAAACTTAATGCACTTACAAGACCTTAACAGAACGCCACTCTGCAAAGCGCTTTAGGTCGGTTTCATTACGTAGGAAGCGCGCGTCCACAATCCCTGCGCTCTCCGCCAAGTACAAATTAAAATTACCGTGCTCTCACAATACCTCAAATTAGCTACTTACAACTCAGAGTTGCTCTTAAATGGTTAAACAATTTAAAAATACAGTCACTAAAATTCAAATCCCAAATACAGCCCACCTACCCATCATTTCTATTTTTATGTGCTCAAGAAGGTCGCTGACATGCTTTGCGCTGCTTTTATCTCAATATACGTGGTAGCTTCAAAACATTCCCGGAAACACTTTATTTCTGAGAACTATATAACAGTGCAATCATTTAACCTAATTTCCTTTAAAATAGTCTCCTTGTGCAACTATACACTTCTTCTAGCGACGGTAAAGTTGCTGGAAACATTCCTCGCAGCCATTTTATTAAAGCCCCATTTGATTCTTAATTAGGTCAGTGGCATTTTTTATGTACATACCGTGCATTTTTATTGTTTATTTTTATTCATTTTTACCCATATATGTGTCTTTGTTGGTAAAAATAAACAATATGTCAGTAGCATTAACAAAATGCCGTCCCTTCAATGCTGGTTTCATTTGAGGAACCGTAAAAATCAGTTGGAACCAGGTCGAAGTGTAATGGGGTTGCTCCAGTGTTGTCACATTATTCGTTGCTAAGAAATCCTTTACCAAAACCGACCGGTATGCTGGAGCATTGTCGTGAAGAGCAACTAACTGTTGGTTCCCCATTTTTCGGGGCGTTTCCTTCTGGCCGCATCCCTAAGGCGACGAAAGATGTCAATGTACATTTATTTACTCATATTATTATATAACAGACATTACACCAGCGAATTCCTGTAAATTATGCCAACAAATTCCAGGAACGTTTTTAAGCTACGACTTAAGAAAGTTTCAAAACTATACATATATATATATATCGGCTTCGGTGGTCTAGGGGTAGCGTGCTGGCCTTTAGTACCCAAGTTTGTGGGTTTAAACCCGGCCGAAGCCGTCGGATTTTTAGGACGAAAAAATCCTCAGCACGCCTTTCTTCGGAGGGGAAGTAAATTTGTGACATCTTTCTCGCCCACAGTTCCACCTTTCGCTGCTAGGATCTCTCGCGTCATTGCAGACGGAGGCACCTGGCGGCTAAAGTGGGAACGTCTAAAGGCGGGGGGAAAGCAATGGCAAACTACCCCCAAGAACTTGCCCAGGATGCAGTGTGCCAGGGCCATACCGGTCACATGACTGGGCTCTGGTTCCTGCCAAGCCCGGCCTTCAAGGCTGAATACTAAT
>Ga0123357_10014359_pt1 | contig 10333 bp, 4 predicted proteins | sample TergutEmb28metaG_FD_89873 | JGI IMG/M metagenome (GOLD analysis project Ga0123357, IMG submission 89873) | Embiratermes neotenicus P4 segment gut microbial communities from Petit-Saut dam, French Guiana - Emb289 P4 | ecosystem: Host-associated > Arthropoda: Insects > Digestive system > Gut ... | reverse complement strand
GGAACGGGGTCCACTCAGCCTCGTGAGGTCAAATTGAGGAGCTACTTGAATAAAAAAGTAGCGGCTCCAGGTTCAGAAAACAGAGATTAACGGCCGTGGGGACCCGTTGCGCTAACCACGTGATAAACCTCTATCCGCAAAAGTTGGCACTAACTTCGCCTACCAGCGGCGGCCGCTCTGTCGGTATGGTTCGCTCGCGGAATAAAGCCACGGAGTTTAGTTTAGAGTTTAGTTAATATCTATTAAATTCACCTGCCATATCTAACCGCTCCACATTATAATTGATTTTATTCTGTGAAAATCTCTTTCGTTTGATTATTAAAATAACTAAGGACGGTTTTACATATTTAAGCCTCAAACAGTCATAAATAAATAAATTTTCTGAAAGTGATGTACCTTGATCATGCAATATGGGTATATTTTTATTTCTTTTCCTTACGTATTAAAGAGCAATGATGTGGTAGAGAAGAACACTGTTACGTCATATCTCTGACACGTGATGCTCAGATACGTTTGGATTGTAATATGATAAGAAATAAATATTTTTCTGAGAAAAAAAGCACTGTAACTGCTTTCGCCCTCATGCTATCCGTGAAGCATTCCACGTTTAATTAGGAACATGAGCCATTATCACAAGGGTTTTTGGGGGCAATACTAAGTTCAGCCACTGAAATTCTTAGCCTTTACTTGTCTTAGACCGAACAATGACGTACTAACCCTTTGTGGAATAACAGTTTCGTGTATTCATATTTACTGAAATGTTGATGGATTTTATTCGGGTTAACACCGTTACGTCGCAGCTAGTAGAAACAATTACAATAACGACACGTTACGCTACTTTTTTTTTAAAGATTGTTCTTTATTTTTATAAGTTGAATAGTTAATTACTGGTCGCTGACCACAGCTGGAATAATATACAAGTAAACTTCAGTCCAAATTATTGCATAGTTTGTACCATAAGATAGCCACATATATTAGCCGAAACATTGTGGAGTAACTTGTGTACTGTATAAACTGTGTATGAAGTTGGAATGTACCTTATCTGTTTATTACTAATTGGATGAAAGATGTATAATATTAAGTCTGGAATAAATTTATTTCCGTTCGAAGACCAAACTTAGAATTTTATATGCATTCTCAGGATTCTGAAATCATACATGTTTACACGGTGGCGACTAAATCTCGAATGCCTATTTTCCTAGGATGGGATAGTGTGGTAAATGTCCAGTCAAGCATGTATAAACGTCGGATGCCGGACACAAAGTTTCGCTGAAGAACAAATTACAAAGACGTTACTCACGCCAATGCGACACTAAAACACGCTGCTGTTAGTGTTGGTGAGGCACAAGTATTGAAGAGCTTCTCTGGCTCTCTCGTCGCTCTACGACTGGAGAGCACCAAATCTGCTCGAGGAAGCGGGATGGAACTTCTTTTGTTTTGACAAATACTGTGCGACCCAGATTCATCGACGGAATGCTGGCGTGTGCAAAATATCATTATATTACCCGCAAAAGTAAAGGTGCTTATCCTTTATCTTGTAGAAGTGGTGTAAACCGACGGAGAGCTCGACGCCTGCCAAACTTGAGTTCCAACTGCGCAATGTTTTGTGGGCGAAATACTTTTTTTTTAATGCTTTACAATTTCCGTTAATGAAGAGAAGTCTGTATAAATGCGAAGAATAATGACGTCTTCTTTGTTATTTTGCGTGAACTGGATTCTGCGACAAATTTTACTGTTCACCTTGTAGTCCAGTATACCCCTTCGAAAATCGACCGGCGACCTATAGCCGGTTTCAACACAAAGTTTATTCGAGTTTTTACATAAACTCTTATTATGTCTAAAAAGACATTTATTTAAAATATATTCCAGTCAAAACACAAGTATATTCTATCACTTACACATGTAGCGACATGTTTCGACTCAAATAGTCATCATCAGGCTAATCATTGAACCATATCTAAGGTACATCAAGCAGCAGTACAAATTTTGGGATCCAAAAAAGTTTACAAAGGTGATCACTAGTAGATCAGTAGTATTACTATAACGGTGCTATATTTGTGTGATTAACGTGTTCCGACTGACAATAGAATTAAAAAATTAAAATTGTAAAATCATATAGACTTTGAAGCCAGATTAATTTGTATGTAAGTAACATACATCCCGGATTGTCAACCAGTGAATTTGAGGACTAGTTGTTGAAAATTCGGAGTCAGAAAATGTTCCGCCTTTTATGAAACCTCTATGTTCATTGCCATTTACACAGCAGCACAGTATTTGGTTTTCTTCTAGCCAAATAAATAAAGTCCACAACATCTTATTTTCTTTCTGTAAGATCCATTTCATAATTGTTCTTCCATCTACGTATAGGATTTCTGAGAGAACTCTTACAAATAAAATGTCTGGATATACGATATCTCCCACGTTTGTTGCATAGTTCGGGCATTTTTCTTTCGTAATTTGATCATTTGAATCGTTATGGGGAAGAGTACCATTTATGAAGCATCTTAATATGTACATTTTTCCACTCCCCCGTTTCTTTCTCCCTGATGGGTAACTTATTCTCCTCTACATTGTCTTCTCGGACTGAATCTGTATTCTTTCCTTTATATGAGAGACATAGCTTCACACCGCGCTTCATCGACACGTAATATGAATTTGCTCGGATATTCCACGATAACATTGATAGTATGAAGCTCTACGTCTTGTAAATTAACTGCATAGCCAAGAGACTGACTGGCTGACTGAATAAACTAAACTAATTAACTCCACATGGAGCAGAGTCCTCCTTGAAAAACACGTGGTTCATCAACTAATCAGGAAATTCTCCGCATTATGTGGAACCCAAAATCTCACGGTCGTGTTTGAAATGTCCTGATTCTTGTCCGTATCCCGAGCCAGTCGAATCCAGCACAAGCCGTATCATTCGCTCTCTCAAAGACATGTTATTTTACGGTCGGACCATCTACATAGTACTTTATTTCTTCAATTTTCCCACCAATATCGTGTATGCATTTTCTTCCGCCTCATACTTGCCATATTCCCCGCTTGTCTCATCCTCATTTATTTCGTTATCACCTGAACAACGTTCTGTGTGCAGTATAAATCATGAAGCTTTTCATGTTGCAGTTTCCTCCAGTCTCCTATTACTTTCTCTCCTTAGACACAAATATCTTCTTCATCACCATGTTCTCCAACAACTAGAGTCCATCTTCCTTGCTTAACCCTTATCCTGCTAACGTGGAGAATAGGGTGAGATCTTAATAATGCCATCAATTGGCAGATGGGATTTAACTCGGCGTTTAAAGGGTTAATGTGACAGACAGAACAACAGACACAGTTATAGTTGTACCTATTTTATAGTCTTACTTACCTACTTACTTACTTACTTACTCCATGGTGCAGAGTCCTTCTTGAGAAGCTAACTGGTTTGCAGCTAGTCAAGAAATTCTCCCCCTTTCACGGTACCCGAAGGTTCATTACCGCACTCACAAGCGTCCGCCACCTGTCTCATTTTATAGTCTACCACAAGTTATTTAACTACATTATTAACTGGATGTTGCGGACATTGAGGTTGATGAACTAACTGTGAGTGGTGAAGGTTTTGAGGTTTATTTGTTGTCACACGTTTAGGATTACGCTGTAATTATGTTGAAAGTTTCGGCAGGTGGTTCCACTTCTGATTGTCGCGTGGGTATTATACTATAATGTATAGTGCTGCTGGTTTTGCAGGCTGCTACATTAATCCATACGGTATCAGCGCCGTCGCAAAGTTTATGCTTGGCTGCCACTACTCGATACTGTGTTAACTTTCATGCGATAAACCAGAGTGTCTTTCTTCTGAACGAGCTAATATCCACATTACAACTGACACGGTAGTAAAATATTTAATCTTTCTGTTTAGGCATTTAACACACATGATCGTATGCTGCACGAACTTTCCTCAGAAGAAGGGAATGTCTGCAGACTACACTCAGTCCTGCCTTAGTCTATGACATAACAATCATTATATTTTCTACTTGACATGGTAAATTATACATTGCCATGACACTAAATAATCAGAATTGCATGACTGAAGAACTTAATGGTTAGATAAACTCAGGAAATGTCTGCTGACTTTTAGTGGACAATCTTGTGTTTTCCCATTTGCTGCCTCAGAATAGAAATAAGAATATAGTCATCAGAAATATAATTTTTCGTGTTGAGTTATGCGTGCGTACATTGCTTACTTCGTATAATATTAATGTTACCTGGTGACAGAAACAGAACTAGATTTTTGAACGTCATATACGTATATTAGCCATACTTAAGACAACTGATCATGTCCAAGTAATATTGTTATAGCTTATGAATTAGCCACTGTCACATTTTTTTTCGATGACTCGACAACCCTGCGTGGGCCTAGGTCTTCTCATAATTAAGGTTTCCAGATTAACATTTAGACATGCCACAGTCGGTAGAACTCCTCTGGACGAGTGATCGGCCCGTCGTAGAGACGTCTACCTGAAATCCTACAACACTTGCAAGAGACAGACATCCATGTCTCTGGCGGGATTCGAACCCGCAATCCAAGCTAGCGATCAGCCGCAGGCCCATGTCTTAACCAGTGTCACATACCTTTAGAAAATGAGTATTGGATTGTGTAAGTAACTTAAGTATGTGCATGGGTCAAAACATTTTGAAGTTCTAGTTGTGTGACACCTAAAACGAAGTCAACAGTGTGAAGTATCCTCTGTGTCTAATTCCCACACTATGAAGAAGAGAAAACATGAAGGTACACCTAAAGCCCCAAGAATCCTTAATTTCTGTATTAGGTAGAGAAACCTGGTTAACTTCACGCTATGTTTACTTTATTCCTAAGGAAAGGGACTATCGTTCTTCAAGATCTATCTTTAAGAAAACAAATGATGTGTATTGTTTTTGTAAGACTATGTAACTTGTTTTGCACACTTTATGATCTGTAACTAGCACCATCCAAAGCAAATTTTAAACCTTTAGTATTAACCTTGTAAGAACAATAGTAAAATTGTCCATTCAGATGAAGATATTATGTCATTTAAAGGGCTTTTGTACTTACGAGTTTCAAGTGTGAACTAAATAAAGGTATTTAAACATAGCATCCCATGTTAATGTAAAAATAGGAGCCTTTAAAAATAGAATTAACAGATTCATATAATCTTCTGTTATATGGGTAGAATTTCTATTAATAAGTCAGCGGGGGAAAAATCATATCTCTACTACTACTACTACTACTACTACTACTACTACTACTACTTCTACTACTTCTACTACTTCTACTACTACTACTACTACTACTACTACTACTACTACTACTACTACTACTAATAATAATATTGCTACTTGGTCTTCAGATTTTGCAGAATATACTGTATGATACAATACGGAATTAACGTTTTAAATGACTTAATTTTAGACCCTTGATACGACTGGATGTATGGAGCAGTGATTTGGTACTGTGGAAGAGTATTCAAGCATCAAATTGTTTCTGCAGTTGCTGGTGTGTGTGTTAGAATGGGAGGTGCTTCGTTGTTTTGAATAAAAAGGAATTATATGGCAGGAACTGCACAGATATGTAACAGATGTTTAAAATTCCATGTGAAAGGAATAAAAGTAGATAAGGAAGAGCAATTCATAGGCCAGAAAATATCACGATAAACACGTGGCTGAATGCTGGGACTGCAATCTAATTTATAAACCTTTTTATTTCGTTTTCATATTTTACGCAAAGAGCGTCATCAAAGTATATACACTTTTCAGAGCTTTACTTTGCAATTTAATTTTTATAAATCTGTTTTTCAGTTATACATTATCAGCCTATGTGTAATGAATGCATTAATAATCTCAGTAGTGTGGAAAACAGTCGTTATGGCACACGGGTCTTCAGCTGTACGTATCTGTATAATGTATTTAAGTTGTAAACAGAGACCCGAGCGGAGTCCAGCGAAGCATATGAAATTATTTCTGATATGAAATTACCCTACCGTTCTATGTCGCTTTATACAGCGTTAATAAAAGCAGCAGTATTCCTAGGGTCCTCTAACCGTGATTTTTATTTTGAAACTATTAATCAGTAGAAGCTAAAGAGGAACTAACTTAGTAAGCCATGTTCATATTTATTCATAAGTATGCAAGCGAAAATCACAATGTAGATAGCTAAAGAAATTTTTGAAAGCGTGGCGCTTTTAAAATATTTGTGAAGGACAGTTAGAAATTAAAATTCACTGCACACATAATTAAGAGGAAATAGTTAAGGGAAATATTTATCATCAGTCCTTGTTTTTCCTGATTGCTGCCTGATAGGGCAAAACAAAATTTAGCTGTTTGTTATGGGAAATGTTAAATAGACCTATTGTCGGGGGCATATTAGGTTGCGGGTGGAGAATACGACCCCCAGATATGGAGAGCAGCTGCGAATATACTGAGAGTAGCCACAGCCAACCGGTAGCTGGTGGTCCACCAGGTTGTGATGACTAAAGGCTGGCGTATCGTAAGGAAAACCCAGCATGTTGCGAAAAGTTTTGCGGGTCCACGAAGTTAATTGCTCCTTGTGGGGAGGCAAACTGTCGGTTTCCATCTTGTTGACCTGAGGGACTATTCGGTTGACGAAACGGGTTGTGTCCCGCGGAGTTGTTATTGGGTTAGTTGGTTAGTTTTGTATGTTCCTGCCGCTTGGCTTTCTGATCTAAGTGAAGAACAAAACTTGCCTGCATTTAAGAAAAATGTTTGAAGAAAATAGGTGGAAATACGAGACATTAAGTAGTGGAAAGGGCAGAATATTGCAAAATGCGTGTCTAAAAATTTGTAATTTTAATTTTCACGAAACATTGTTGGGAAACTGGTCTGTATAGTCTCCAGTCTGCTAGTCTGTATAGTGACTTAGCTGTGGGATTGATAGTCCAGGTTTCGATTTGCGGCCGGGTAAGAACTTTCATCACATTCTGACCAGCTCTGGGGTCCTGCTAGTAAAATGATGCCGGTTTTGTTTTCCCCGGGGTTAAAGAGATGGTATCTGATCATCACCTCCATCTACGTACCTTAATGTCGTGTGTTTGGACATATTTATTGTTACTTTAACAAATATTATTAAGTTTATCAGACAAATTTGAGTGAGATAGGCTGGTACGTTAACATATATTTAGAGAAACTGAAGAGACCGCTTGAGATAATTAAGTAAAAGTGTGACATGATTATTAGTTGTACAGAAATTGATTTGAAAATATGGCTTGATTTTTTACTATTCGGAATGGGGCTAATGTCAGTAGACTACCATTATGATCCTTAGTTATGGGAAATTTCTTGGCCAATCGAGTGTCTATTAGCACGTGAAGAGGCATTCTGATGCATGGTAGTATTTGCGTCCGTAATGTGTATGCAGCAACAGCATCAGATTACCGGTAGTGGAACAAGAATTAATGCAGCAGATATGCCTTTTAACGTGCTGTAATGCATGTAAAACACTTCCCCTGTAAACCCGCGGGGCCCCTTTTCGCCCTAACACACCATTCTTATGGAACGATTGCGAATTATATGCTTACAGAACTGTCGCTCTGTGCAGATAATGATGATGATGATAATAATAATAATAATAATAACACGAATATTAATTGTTATTAATTTACGTCGTGACTCAACAGCCTAGTGATTAATCACACAGACAGTAGAAATACAAGGATACTGCAACAAAAAAATAAGAAAACAGCAAAGACAAGGAAAAAAAGCTAACAAAATTAAGCATTTAATTACATAAAAGTCAAATTCATTTTAAAAAAGTAAAATATATTACACGTACTTTAACGGGTACTTCGTAACATACAATAAGGATATTTGACAGGAATTGTAGTACAACACAGTAGTAACACAAAATGTGCCTGATGGAAAGACAACTGTTATCTGAACGTAATGACAATGTTAGCAATAATATTTGTGAGTAAAATATTAATTGTTGGCGATTTGATTTGACCAGGAGTAATAACAATAAACAGAAAGAAAAATTTTAAGTAAGAGAATGACAAAACGCTCAATAATAGTAATAATTATCTTCATTGTTGCTGCTATCACAGGTGTAAATTTAAACAAGTTTAATACTCCGTCGACATCTCCCATTCTTCAGCTAAGCTTCCTGAAAATAAGTTGCAAACGCTTTCTGCAGTCGCGGTGTTTGGTAAGCCGTTTTCTATTTGGTAATTCCAGTATTCGATTATCGGTCCTCAGACCGACGCCACTATTCGATTTGCTCAGTCACATCAGCCCAGTGTTGGCGCAGTACCTTAGAGAAGATTTGCTTCTATGCCCTTCGAATCCTTCTTCTTATTACGTACTAAAATAGACCATGCAGCTGAGTAATCTTCCACAAATGCAATAGGAATACAATAACAAGCCCGAAGTCGCTATTCACCTTATTGTGTCAAGTTAGATGATATGTAACCTCAGAACTTCATACGCTGCAGTGATAACCGTGTAAAGCGGCGAATATAATCACATTCAACGTAACCGCTATGTAACCTGTGCAGCGTTTGACAGCGTCGCTGATTCAGCAGTTTAATTACGGATTTATAATGAAGATTCGGATGTAGGCTATTGATTCATTAATGGAATGTGTTTTTAGCCACGTAAATGCTTTAAAGGGTATTTAAATATTAGTTTAAAACGTTTATTGTATGATAATTAATTACGGTGTGGGGATGGGGAATGTGTTCTTCTGACTCAGGACAGTGTGTAGGTGCAGGCTGTTTTGAACACGAAGATGAACTCTCGAATTCCAAAGCAGGAGGTAAAATTTAGGGTGACAAGGCAATAGGAAGATCCTCCGAAGGACCCATTTTTCTATGGAGCTAATTTGTAAGGACATGTTTTTGCCTTACGTGAGACGAAACTCACTTTTATAAAATTTGATAAAAAATTACCTTAAACGTCCATTTGTGGTGCACAGAACTATAAGAATTAAATACCACTAAGAAAACTAATTCGTATTACTCTTAATTGAGTTTAAGGCGACATGTTTCGATCAACATTTGTCATCTGCAGGCCACCAAAATCATAAAACAAGTGTAGTATAAAATAGCATTACTTAATTTTAATAATTGACATCTCAATTCTATATTTTATAAAATTCCTGTTGCTTTGTCACTACCACTTTTTTTGGTGGTGTTAAAGTTATAACAATAATATAGATAACATATTAAAATATGAAACTGAAGAAATTCTTGTATCTTCTTATTTTATTGAGGATTTTTGTTGTGCGTGTGGAGTACCGTGTACACAATTGTTTAATTATGGAGATTATACGCTTTTTGGGTTTTCATGTAAGGAAAATGTTTCGCGTAGCGTTGTAGATGTTGCTATAATTTTAGCTATCTAATCCGTGATTGGCTGTTATTTGTTGTTTAATCCATTATTTAACCACATTAACTTCTATTACTGTGCGTGAAATATTGGATCCAGTATGTAAACACACTGTCCTTCGTAGCTGTTAATCCCAAAATTTTAATTGGTAGTGACAAAACGGCGTGCATTTTGTTAAATGTAAAATTGGGAACTCAGTTATTAACACTAAATAATGCAATTGTGATTTCGTTGGCCGGAAAATGGCCAACATTGGTAGAAACGTGCTGCCTTAAAATAAATTAATAATAATACAATTTAATTGCCTTGACGGTATTAGTTCATTTAAAATTCGACAGCAGAAGAAACAACACACGTGTTCCGCTTGACATTTTCCGACAGCGTAAATGATTATGGCTGTCGGAAACTGTGATAGATTTGATGGATTTGTTTACGTTGGTATTCATTACCGCGGGAATTGGAGAGTGTGGATAGAGCTGTAGTAATTCTGATTGGACACAAACTTTGTGATTTACATGTTGAAGCCATTCGAACCATATCCTCACCCTGATCACATCAGCGTCAATTCGTAGACCCATCTCATTCAAACCTGAAGCTGGAGGAAGAGTGCTCTTCTGAACCGTCGGTGTCAACCCGTAACACTACGCCATATCAAAACCCAAAAAATAACATTCTTAAACATGCTGGCAGTGAAAATTTGAAATCTTACAAAGAAAAATTCTTGAAATGTAGTTGTGTAAGTTGTACAGGGTGCGGCAGAAATAACTCCCACTTTTGGAGGCATCACTGCTCGGGCTATGGAGGGGATACAGTGATAGGAGTGGTCTCGTTGGTTAGCTGCGGTCTTGCTATTTTCAGATGATGCCATGGGTTGGTCGGGCGAGCACCGTGGTTTCGTTGTCGAAACGTTTTTCAAGAACAATGAATCTGTGATCGCGACACAAAGAGCATTCCGTAGGCACTTCAGACTTGG
>Ga0123357_10014358_pt1 | contig 10333 bp, 6 predicted proteins | sample TergutEmb28metaG_FD_89873 | JGI IMG/M metagenome (GOLD analysis project Ga0123357, IMG submission 89873) | Embiratermes neotenicus P4 segment gut microbial communities from Petit-Saut dam, French Guiana - Emb289 P4 | ecosystem: Host-associated > Arthropoda: Insects > Digestive system > Gut ... | reverse complement strand
CCAGTTGTCCACTCTTAAACTTAAACAAGGATTTAAGGTCATGATGATGGGCTCTCTAGAAGAAGACATTGCTGATGCATCAGGCCCTCCAGAAGACATTCCTGATGTAGTGAATGATCTTGATATTGAAGATGAAGAAGTTGCAATAGAGAGCAGAGAAGTGTGTTTCTAATTTCCATAAGTTTACTGGATAATACATGTATCTAATAATATTTGTTACCGATGAAATGACCATATTGAAGCTTATTGCAATATTCATTTTGTAGGTGTACTTAGCAAAGATTGAACGTCGAATTAAAGAGTATAAAATCAATATGCTGAATGGGCCTCGACCCGGAAAGAAGTTGCTTGTACTTGATGTTGATTACACATTGTATGATCACCGATCTTCAGCTGAGACTGGTTATGAGTTAATGAGGCCATTTCTTCATGAGTTTCTCATATCAGCTTACCAGGTGTGTGTGTATTATAGATTGCATGAGTTAATCCAACATTAATACATTTAGCTGTTTGGTGTACGTTCCTAAGTTTCTTAATAACATGAAACAAATATTTCAGTACCTGTTATACAGACCTAATATACATCCTTGACATAGTACCAACCATGTTCTTACATTAGATTTTGAATTAAAATTCTATACTGTGAAGTCTCAATAAAATGTATCACCGAGGTTTTTCTTTGGAATCATTTTGGTGGTCATGAGTCACTGTACTTCAGTTCTAAAATAAACTTTATGCTTGTGTTCAATTGCAGAAATGAAAATTATGTAATGAGATTATAAATGTTCTATCTGACAGTACACCGTAAGTTTTTGAAAGAGTAAGGACAAGTAGAAGGGTAGTAGTAAGTGACACCAAAGAGGTTCTTAATATGAGAACTGGACTGAATTGACATGCAGACTGAAGGGCTGTTGTGATAGTGATGAGGTGCCTGTGGGTTTTATAACAAAGAAGATACTTTATTCTTAAGGGGTAGGAGAATCTTCATTGAGTGATTTACCTTAACTTTCTGAGTTTCAAACAATGTTTTAATCAATTGTTTATATTTTATGAAACTTGTATAACAGTTGTGTTCATTGAACTGTCATTGGCTGTGTGCTGCACTGTTTTAACAATGTGTAAGCTGGCATGCATGCAGTTTTTCTGTTCGACCAATGTTCTTAAACATATTTTGAAGGTGGAAGAAGCATTAAATGCTAGTAAGTGCAGAATCCAGGCCATGTTCTGAGACCTTATTAGCACCAAATGCTTATCACCAAAGATATTCAAGATATTTAACCAACTAACTCCATGGAGCCGATTTCTTCTTGAGAAGCTAACAGTTCCTTGGCGAATCAAGCAGTTCACCACATTTTATTAAACCAATGTTCATAGCCAGATTCACAAGCCTACCACTTATCCTTGTCCTGAGCTAGATTAATCCAGCCCATGCCATCCTATTCTATTTTAGTATTATCCTCCCATTTGCTACTAGGTTTTTCAGGTGATATTCTCCCCTAATATTTCCCCACCAAAAACTTGTATACATTTCACTTCTCCTCAAACATACAACATGCTCTGCCCATTTCATCATCCTTTATTTCATTACCCACATCGTATTCAGTGACAAGTTAAAGGCATGAAACTCTTTATCATGCAGTTTTAGACAGTTTCATATTACTTCTTTCTCTGATGCCCAAATGTCTTTCTCAGCACCCTATTCTTGCACACCCACAGCCTATTTTATTTTAATATGAGAGACCAGATTTCACACGCATGTTAAACAACACATGAAGTTACAGTTCTGTTCTGTGCCTTTGTGTTCTGACAATGGAAAGACAAATGATACTGGACCAAGCAATAGCAGATGTTGCCTGCATTTCCAGCTGCAATTAATTTCTTTGTGCATGCAATTTTGTTTTGTTTGTGCGATTCCCAGTTGGTTGAACTTAGCCTCATTTGGAAGTGATTTATTGGTTATCTGTGTTGTGATTTTTTCCTCTATTCTGTTCATGACATATGAACACATATTTGGTTTTCCTTGACACTTTCTTCTTCATCAGCCTACTAATTAGCAATTAATGAAGCTTCTGTGTTTTTCTTCATAGTACATATGTTATTGCCCACTAACCTAACATAATCTGCCTAGACAAGGAGGTGAAGTTTCCCACTCAGTTTCAGTCACTCTGGTTTGCTTGGACCTATTTAATGACAAATTTAGAACATGGTTGGAAAGCAGTGGTGATAAGACAATTCCTTCTTGCAATCCATTCTGAATGGGAACTGTATCAAATATGTGTCTATCTGGACTGTGCTGTATGTTTCATTTCAACATATTTGTATTAACCTGCCTAGATCCATGGGAATGCCATACACTTTGAAAACATATTACAAAATTTCCTTCCCAACTTCCTTGAAATCTGTAAATATCTGATGTACTGCCCCTTTGTGTTTCCATTTTTTCTGAAGTACAGTTTTGACAAATGCAGCATACATGATCAGCAGCTGGTCTGTTTCAATGAATCTAGTGACGATGTGCAGTACTTTTGTCTGCATACAGCATTAACTCTGAGAGCAGAATGTTGAATATAATTTTGTATGCAGTTGATAATAGTGATATGCCTGGATAATATCTGCACTCTGTTTTATTGTCTTCCTTCTAAGAGTACAATGAGTTACTGCTACTGTTTAGGTAATTCTGCCTTATTCCAAACAGACTGAATAATTTTATGGATTTCAGAACATACCAGTCTGCCTTTTGCTTCAGTCAGTTATGAAAATATTTGATCAGTACCTGGTGAGTTATCTTTTGAAATTCATATTAGCCATTTCCTTCTCAAAGGCACATGCTTGGGTATTAATGGCTCAGCTGTATGCATTTCAGTCTTCCTCACATCATTTACCCAATATGCATTAGTAACTGACAGAAATTATAATATTCAGGATATATCACACAAAATTATAATTCTTTGTAATGCATGTTAATGAAATTGTAAGGAATGTTTATATACAGACTTCTCACAGTGTTTTTGATTTGTTTCTTACAGGACTATGATATTGTAATTTGGTCAGCGACAAGCATGAAGTGGATTGAAGAGAAGATGAAGTTGCTGGGTGTGTCATCTCACAGTGACTACAAGATTGCATTTTATCTGGATAGCCTGGCCATGATATCCATTGTCACACCTAAATATGGAATTGTGCAGGTCAGATGATCATTTTGAGTTAATTGTTTATAACGGCCAGAGCATGAAGCTGACCACTCACCTTCATCTGTACTAGGTTTCAGATGTGACAGTTTGTTATGCTGATAGAGACTTCATGTTGCGATGTTCATACATCTACGTCACTGTGACTGTCCCCTGTGATGTCTCATGTTGAGCAGGGCTTTCTTGTATTTATGCTACATCTTGCACAGGCTCTGCCTCTTGCTTAAAGTAATGAAACACTTCGAGAACTGAATCAATAGGTTGTCTTTGCAAAACCTGATGATTGTGTCATTGATCTTCCATTTTAAGTATACAGGAGAATGCAGTTGTCATGCTGCCCTGAAAAAGACCATGTACTAGGAGCAAAGTGTAAGATGTGTCAGTGTAAAGTGTATGTAGTGTATGGAATATGAAAGGAAGATTAACAGGAACAGGAGGGTATGGAATCAGCAAGAAAAACAGCATGTTCTTCAGTGGGATTATGTTTCCATTCACTTTGCCTCTTATTATCTGTATTAAAAGTACACAGGCCATGACATGTTTCAGCAGGTGCATTATGTTCAAGTGAAGTTTTGCAATTTTATTTTTGTTGTCAGCTCTTTGTTGGCAAAATGTAGGTAGTCATTTGTGCCATTGTTTTAAATGGTTTCCTTCTTCGACATCTTTCCGATGCCTTTCATAAGACTGAAAAGCCTTATTAACTTCAGCCATCTGTCAGATGCATTGTATGACAACATTCTGTGTCAACATTTTGATAAATTTTTGTGGTAAACCTTCCTAAATTTACAATTCCAGTTAACCATTATTCCCACAAAGTGTATGAAATCATTTCCAATAATATGTGTGTTTCTGTGTCTCACCTTTGAACTGTTGAATGAATCCTCATTAAATCTGGTATTGAACTAATCTCCACCAATTCATGCCAAACAAATTTAACCTTGATCCGTACAGCCCATTTAATTACTTTACATGAAAGTCAGACCAAACTATTAGTTTTCTAAATATATGCGTGTATAATCTGTTGTATTTCAGAATGGACACCTACCACTTCATATGAATTTCATCATATATTTTAATGTAAATTCTGTATAAAACATGACAAAACTTGTACTCATGATGAAGACAAACACTTTTTGTTTTGTGTATGTTTTGCTTCATATCATATTGTTTTGAAGTGATGTGTTGAAATTTTATTTCTGCATTGTTTGTAGTACACTGTGCAATTTGAATAATTTTTACTTTGATATATTTATGCAAGTCATACCTGTTTATTACAAGTCATATAATTCTGTACTACAGGTTAAACCCTTGGGTGTAATATGGGGTAAATTTGAGCAGTATTCTTCTCGCAATACGATCATGTTTGATGACATCAGGCGCAACTTCCTGATGAACCCTGGTAATGGGTTGAAGATTCGACCATTCAGACAGGCTCACCTGAACCGTGATAAAGATAGGGAGTTACTTAAACTTGCCAAGTACTTGAAGGACATTGTTCATGAAGAGGATTTCAACAGCCTGGACCACAAACATTGGGAGAAATACCGGCCAAGGAAGAAAGATAAACATACTGTGAAGAAAGAAAGTGGGGACTTGGGAGATAACAGAGATAACAGTAATGCAAGCTAGTGCATGCAGCACATGCATACAGAATAGTATATCTTTACATGCTTATAGGATTGTGTTAAGGGTGGTTACTGATGATCAACATTGCACTTCCCTTCTGTTACTCCAAAAGTTGGACAAGTAATGTTCGCAGTTTATTGGCTACTGCCTGGATCTGGCTAACAACAGCTGTTTTCAGACAAATGTGAATTACAGCTCTTGTGTCGTGCTTCTTAACATTCTTCTAAGTGGATTTCTCTGTAGAGTGAAATTACTGCTCCTCAGCCAGTTTTTGGAGACTGTGAAGGTTAAGAAAATTTATTTATTTAGTTGTATAATTTGTTTCCTTTAAAGTTGATGAGGAAACAGTTTTAATAACATTTTTCCTTGTGTAATGTTCCCATGTTTATTTCATCTAGCTTTTAACATGTGCAGTACAGAATAGCGAACAGTGCTTATGTGTGACTGAAAATACCTGCAACATGTGATGTGTAGTAATCATGTTCACATATTTTGGCAAGTACAGTAACACATTTGACATGTTCTTTTTTATTTATATGCATGCATGTGCATGCGTATGTGTATTTGAATCTGAAACAGTGATATTGACATTGCATTAAAAGAGATAACGTTGTATTCGTCCTTCCTGCTGCAATGTTAAAATGTAATAAGTAAGAGTATGATATTTGTACAAATGGCCATGGTATTATTATTCTCCATTTGTAGTCAGACAGACAACTCATACAGTTACATTGCAGTTCATTAAGATGGCCCACAGTACAGACAAGTGGTTGGGAAACTGTGACTGTTGCAATTTTATAACAGTTGTCCAATCATGTTAAATATTTCTGCTGTTAGTGAATATGGTGTGTAAATCTTAACTGTGATCGGAGAGACTGTAGAAGCAACTATTATTTTTTACACACCTATCATATGTTCTATTTCAGTTATAAGTTTCAAAGCGGATGTAATATTATAAGATTTTAAAATGTTGGGTATACTGTAGGACTTTGATCATGAATATTTGTTTGTTCTCTTGTGTGTACACACACATACACACAAACACACACACACACACACACAGAGTAGATGTGATATTTTTATATTGGTTTTTCTTTTAAATGGTAATGAGCTAATCTGGGGTCATTGATATGACCAGAACTGGTTATTGCAGTTCTGTAAGGGGTATAGTCTTTACAGTTTTAGTTCTAATAACAACCTCTCTGACATACGAAGAAGTTTACTGCTGAAGTTCTGTGTATAGGCCACATACAGCATTGACATGCAGTGTACTGAACCTGGTGATGTCTGAGAAAGTATGCATATATATATATTTAACAGAATGAGTACTAGAGAACTGATGGTATGAAAACAGAACACATGCTGTTACTCTAGCGCCAATGCCTTTATGGACCTTTATTCTTATAAGTACTCTTTCTTTACACTTATCTCAGTTCTTCATATTGATGTCAATGGGAGAGGGAGCACAGCACCCAGTGATGTCTGTGCCAACAGGCCTATCTCTGCATCGTATAAGGGATGAAAGATGCTGTGATATGTTCGAAGGATATTGTGTGATTTCTGTGCTAATTCCATCTTCCTGAAAGCTGACAATGTGAGACTTCTGTGCTGGTTTAATAGGTCTTCCATTAGGTTTCTTATAATTGGAACCATTCTGTGTTTTATGTATACATGCAGTTATCATATTCATACTACCATAATCAAGCAAAAATACAAAATTATCATAAAATACCTGTAATGTGTTCTCTTCGACAATCTTATTCAGTTTTGTTTAGATTTATTTTACTGTTCATATCAGATTTCTTCAGACTTGCATGGTGTTCAGTCCTGCAGCATTCCCTGCACGTAAAAAATATGCACAAACGGTGATGATGTTTCTTACGATGAACTAGAGGGGATATCTGAAGGTCAAGCAATAATTTGAGGTACCACATCACTACAGATCAAAATTGGCTGTTAGTGGGGAAATGGCAACAGCCACATATGTTAATATCTAATTACCAATTATGGAGATCACTAGAATAAAACAGCTGGAATGGAAACACAGAAAACTCTCACACAACCTTCCCAGGGGCCACTTTGTTCAGGGGGTAAAGTATGAATATGTATTAGCTGGGCACATACTAGATATTTCAGATTGTACCTGGGACTATTTGTTATGAAAATACTAATAGATACTGACTGGAGTAGATGAATCATCTCAGCTGTGTAAGTCTGTAAACCTGAAGTTCTCATCTTTCATTTTGTTAAACTTCTGTACACAATCCTGTATATATTTTTATCAGTCATTTCAAGAGAACTGTAATACAGCTAGTGTAATTTTGATCTTGACTGGAAATATATGTATTTTACCATATAAAACACAACATATGTATATCAATGCATTGATGAAATATCAATTACATCAGGGCTACATGTTTCGGCTGTAAAACAGCCATCATCAGGCCAATGCAGAACATATACAAGGTACAATATAAGCGTGCACTCTATGGAATCCCATATCGTTTACAATAAAGGTTAAAATAATTAAGCATCCAATTGTACAATGAAAAAACCAATTTAAAATGTAAATTAATTATGTCACTTATAGTGACCTTTATTGTAAACGATATGGGATCCCATAGAGTGCACGCTTGTATTGTGCCTTGTTTATGTTCTGCATTGGCCTGATGATGGCTGTTTTACAGCAGAAACATGTAGCCTGATGTAATTGATATTTCATCAATGCGTTGATATACATATGTTGTGTTTTAGATGGTAAAATACATATTTTTATACATATGGCCCCTATATATATATATATATGAAGACTGAAAATATTGTCTTGAAATCCATTCATATTTCAAGAATTTATGGACTGAAGTCTCAGAAGTTTCAGAAACACCCAATTCAAATAAGCCATCAAATCTGTATTCACAGTAGAACTCATCACATAACAGTTCAGACTCAGATGTACAACTTAATAATCATTATGAAAGTGGAATGTCAAATGTTGTGATTTTAACTCATATAATGAAAATTATTAAGTCCTCAAAATTGGTAGTAATGAAAGCAATACAAGACGTAATTAAAAAGCCAATATGTAATTTTCAGCTTTAGGCCGTGCACCAAAGGACATATCTTATTCAGAAGAGATATGTAAATATTGCTTCATATAGTCTAAGTTCATCACACATGACCTGCACATGTCTACTTTCTCGAAACAAGGTCACACTGATGAGGATCAAAGCACACAAACAAGACAAATCCTGAGGATGAATATGTATTTATATGTAAGAAATCATGCTTTGCATTGTAATCTAAAATTTCATTTTACATTAATTTCTATTTGATTTAAAATATCTTTACATTTACATTTATATTGCTAAATAAATTAAAGAATTTCCAAGGTAAATTATGTATACATGTCTTAAAATATTTATCAGCTACACCATGTTTCAATTTGTTTGTATTTACCTAGTGTTTTCGAAAGACGTCATACGCATATTAAGCAATTTATAAATCTTGGCTTAAATCTGAGTAATATACTGTGTTCTTTAAAATAATATAATAATAATATTATATATATATATATATCATAATAATAAGAACGTTTAAAACATCACTGATTACACTCTGTAGATCAGACTCAAAGGTTGATCATTATTCCAGATAAACACCCACATCTATGCAAACCACTCGTACGAAGTCAGCTGATTGTTGTATGACAAATGCCAAAACACTGTGTTTGACTGCATCGCTAGGTTCAATAAGAGACACCTTATACTATAATGGGATTTTGCTTAAGTTAACAAATTTGAGTCTAGGCTGAAGACCTCAGCTAGGGTACAGCAAGGACTCCTCCTCAAGCACAATATTACTTTATTTAGGGGGTATACTTTGGTTGGATGGATGGCTGGGTTTTGAGTTCAGTCTGACGTAGTCGTGAGCAGCAAACATGGGACTGTGGTCGGTGTCTGTTAACCTGCCGTGCCCCGTCTTTGCATTATACCCTGGCATTCACCTTACAATTGAGGAAAAATCACGGAAAAACTTCAGTCATGTGACAGAAAACGTAGCCCTTGTTTCAGACGGCGCCCTGTAATGAAATTTTAGGCGGTCTTGGAATTCCGCATCACTCTTAACGCATTCGCAGACGCATATTTCTTGCAAACAAAGGCGTTAAGTTGATTACTTAGCCATTTTTTCCGTTTGTTCAGCATTACCACGAATTGCGCCTTCACCTTTTCCAAGCTGTTTTATTGGATCTAATTTCTCTTCAATGCAGGTTACGTTTCTTTTTATCACTGACAGACGTCAAATTTCCTCATCAAATTTGATGGGCATGATATTAACCACAAATCATCTACATACAGATATTTGTGGACTGTTATATCCTCTCATCGGGTCAGTTATTATTCTCTTGTCCATGGGGGTTTACTTGCAAGTAGTCATTTTCGAATTGGTGAGACAGCACGCAGTGACAGCATTCAATATGAGCATCCTGTAGTGTCGAAGGGTGATGAAATGTTTAGGAAGAATGGTAACTTATGATATCGTGTGAATTGTAAGTGACGGTTACGATAGTTCTTTTGTTTATTTTTTGTAATATATTGAAATGTAAATGTGATTGGTCCGATTAGTTTAATTTTTTGTTAATTTCTCAGAAGTTCATTCCAACAATGTGTCGCCCTTCTACGCCAATTTTTTTAGCAATCATTTGTTATATGAAGCCTGAACAGTCATCAAAACAGGTGTGTCTCGCATAAGTCAATTAATTGGAATTGGGTCGTGTAAGACGCGGGCCAATTTATGCCTCACTACTTTAGAATGTGGTACAATATGGCGGAGGCGGTTTCTATCACTGTGACCCATGGTTACCCTTCTCAACAGCCCCACTTGCTCGTGTGGCGCTTCGGGCGTTCGTCACTTACGTTCCGAGACTACAGATTTCGAGTGAGGTTGTGCTGGCGGTGTATTAGACGAGGAATTAAACTGTGGTGTTATTCACGCGCGCTGGTGGAGTTGCTTCTGTTGTTTAATCTTCGTCGCAGACGAACAAAGGTTTGGGGTGTGAGATAGCACTAGTGTCATTGCTGTCTTCTTTAGGTGTGTGCGAATGTCTGTGCTGACAGAAGTGCTTATCTTGCGTGCTTGCTTCTGTTCAAGACGGATAAAAGATTCCCTAGTAGTGATGGATCTGCTCTAAGCGTATGGGCAACGATGTTGCAGTCTGCCAAGTGTGGCGCTACTGTAATAGTGGTCGACAACTCTCTGTGTTCAGTGTGCCGTGACGGACGAGAATCAGACATTTGAGACCTACTCTGATCTATGTTTGAGACACACTTTCGATCCTGTTTAGGCTCTCTCTGTTACACCCAGTGGTCTGTTTTTGAGCCGAGGTGGCAATTTCACTGCCGAGTGACATCTAAACGTGATTACAAGTACTAGCGACTGGATCACAGAGACTGGATGGAGAGGCAAGTATTTCCTACCGCTGACAACAGGTGTCACTACGGTCGAAAGCCACATGATCGCCT
>Ga0123357_10014357_pt1 | contig 10333 bp, 8 predicted proteins | sample TergutEmb28metaG_FD_89873 | JGI IMG/M metagenome (GOLD analysis project Ga0123357, IMG submission 89873) | Embiratermes neotenicus P4 segment gut microbial communities from Petit-Saut dam, French Guiana - Emb289 P4 | ecosystem: Host-associated > Arthropoda: Insects > Digestive system > Gut ... | reverse complement strand
ACGGCGTGGCGGTGACGGCGCCGCCGCCCGGTTTCGCCGTCCTGGCCCGTACCGCCGGTGCCGCCGTGGCGGCCATGGAGGACACTGAGCGCCGTTTGGCCGGCGTCCAATGGCACCCAGAGGTCGTCCATAGCCAGCACGGCCAAGCCGTCATCGAGCACTTTTTGTACGACATCGCCGGCTTGACGCGGGACTGGGATTCCTCGACCTTCATCGACCAGGCGGTCGCGGCCATTCGCCAACAGGTTGGCTCGGCCCAAGTGTTGTGCGGTCTGTCCGGCGGGGTCGACTCGGCGGTGGCGGCCGCCCTGGTCCAGCGCGCGGTCGGCGACCAGTTGACCTGCGTTTTCGTCGACCATGGCCTGCTGCGGCAGGGCGAGGCTGAATCCGTCGAGCGCGACTTTGTGGCGGCCACCGGCAGCCGCCTGGTTGTGGTTGACGCGGTCGAGACTTTTGTTGGCCAACTGGCCGGGGTGACCGACCCGGAGACCAAACGCAAGATCATCGGCCAGCAGTTCATCCGGACGTTCGAGGCCGAGGCCCGGCGGCTGGCCGGTGAGAAGGGGGTTGGGTTCCTCGTTCAGGGTACGATCTACCCCGATGTCGTCGAGTCCGGGGGCGGCGCCGGGACGGCCACGATCAAGAGCCACCACAACGTCGGCGGTTTGCCGGCTGACCTGGCATTTCAGCTGGTCGAACCGTTGCGTACCTTGTTCAAGGACGAGGTCCGGACCGTCGGGGTGGCGCTGGGCCTACCCGAGGCGATGGTCTGGCGCCAGCCTTTCCCCGGTCCGGGCCTGGCCATCCGCATCGTCGGCGAGGTCACACCCGAGCGGCTGGACATCCTGCGCCAGGCCGATGCCATCGCCCGGGAAGAGGCGGCCGCGGCCGGCCTGGAGCGGGCGATCTGGCAGTTCCCGGTCGTCCTCCTGGCCGGGGTACGCTCGGTCGGCGTCCAGGGCGACGAACGTACCTATGGCTACCCCGTGGTCCTGCGCCCGATCACCAGTCAAGACGCCATGACGGCCGACTGGGTCCGGCTGCCGTACGAACTGCTGGAGCGGATTTCAACGCGCATCACCAACGAGGTCCGCCAGATCAACCGGGTGGTGCTCGACATCACGTCGAAACCGCCGGCCACCATCGAGTGGGAGTAACCCTCCTCGGGACAAAAGCTGTCCCCGCCACCCGGCAAAGGGGGTGACAGGGACAGGAGCGTTGGCTGAATCTCAGCGCAGATCGGTTGGGTTGTGCGGTGGAGGCGGGTTGTGGCCGCGGAAGCTGGCGATGATCGAGTCGAGACCCGACTTGCCGGTACCCTCCTGGGGGATGATGATCCAGGCCAGGATGTAGAGCAGCAAACCGCTGCCCCAGAGGACGACCAAAGCCGCCGTGACGATGCGGACGATGGTGACGTTGGCGCCGGTGAAGTTGGCGATACCACCGCAGACGCCACCGAGGATACGGTCGGAGGTGGAGCGGACGAGCTGTTTGGACATGTTGTTCCTTTCGTTGACTGTGAGTCAGGTTAGTGAGGTTGGAAGTTACTGAGGCTGGAAACCGGATGGCTGATCATCCGACCCGAGGGATAACGGCGGGTCGCCCGCTATGGGCGGTTGAGGTGCCGGCGGTTGGTCGTACGGCGCCGGCGGGTAGGACGAGTCGATGTGCAGCGCCGGGTCGCCACCCAGGTACGTCGGCGGAGCCGCCTGAGCCGACGGTTCGGCGTACGGCAGATTGGTCGGCGCGTACGGCAGGTTGGTCGGTCGGGTCTGGGTCAGCCGGCGCTGTTGCCTGGCCCGGCGGCGATGCAGCACCAGCCAGGCGAGGCCAACTAGCGCGACGAAAACGGCGGGGGCGATCAGCGAATGGCCACCCAGGGTGGCGATCCAGTGCAGACGCCCGCTGCCCCAGGCCCACAGCCCAACGACGGCCGCCACGATCACCAGGAAGACAATGGTGGCGCCGGTCGACCGGCGCAATGGCCGCGTGGTACCACGGTCGCGCGGCATGACGAACCAGCAGACCAGGTACACCAGGATGCCGATGCCGCCGCCGAAAAAGACGCTCAGGACGAACAGCACTCTGATCAAGGTCACGTCGATGCCGAAATAGTCGGCCAGTCCGGCGCAGACCCCGGCGAACCTACGGTAGGCCGAGTTGCGAGTCAAAGTGCGGTTGGTTGGCATGCTTTAAGCTTGCCAGTTGGCCCGGTCCGCCACCATCGGGTATCCCCCTGGTTTTCCCCCCGTTGGTCGCACTATGCCATGCTGGTTGGGTGAGCGAAGCCAGACCGGCCCGGACCTATCGGTTGCTCGATCGCGGCCTGATCGCCGGTGTCTCGGCCGGCCTGAGTGGGCAACTGCACCTGCCCGTCTGGCTGATCCGGGTCAGCTTCATCCTGGCCTCCGGTTGGAAGTTTTCCGGGGCGGTCGCCTACGCACTACTCTGGCTCTTCCTCGCCCCCGAGCCGAAGGACGAGCCGATCGGCCTGGTGGTGGCCGAGCGCGAAGGCAAACGCCCGGCCGCCACCCGGGTACGCTGGCCGAAGCTGGTGGCCTGGCTGGTTTGTACGGCCATCGGCGCCGGCTGGGCTTGCCTGATCGGCTGGTACGACCAGAGTCTGGTCGGCCACAATGCCATCGAGCTGTTCTGTCTCGGCGTCGGCGTCGCCCTGGTCTGGCTGATCCGGGACGTGGCCTGGGGCTGGGGTGCGCGCTTGGCGGTGGTCATTGTCGGGGTCGTCTTAGCCTGGGTGGCGGCGGCGGCCATCGTGGCGCCGGCGGTGGCCACCCGCCACTGGGCAGCCGACCCCGACCTCAACGCTTTCGTCACCACCGCTCTGGTCATGGCCGCCACCGTGGCGGTCTGCCTGGCCTCAGCCGCCGCCTGGATCGTCCACCCGGCGCCCGGTGTCGCCAGCCAGCAGGCCGAGTTGATCGCCTCGACTCGAGCCGAGATGGCGGCGCACCTGCACGATTCCGTCCTCCAGACCCTCGCCGTCCTCCAGAAACAGGCGAACGATGCCGGCGCCGTGGCGCAGTTGGCCCGGGCCCAGGAAAAGGAGTTGCGCCAGTACCTTTATGGCGACCGGCTCGACGACACCTCACTCAAGGCGGCGCTGAACGAGATCGCGGCCGAGATTGAGGCCACCTATCCGCTGTTGGTCGAAGTCGTGTACGTGGGCGAGGCCCGGTTGACCCCAGAGCTCGACGCCCTGGTGGCGGCGGCGCGCGAAGCGTTGGTCAACGCGGCCAAACACTCCGGGGCCGACCGCGTGGACGTCTTCGTCGAGGTGACGCCAGGGCGGGTCGAAGCATTCATCCGCGACCGCGGGCGCGGCTTCGCCGTCGAGGACATCGGTCAGGACCGGCTGGGCATCCGGCGCTCGATCATCGAACGGATGACCCGCTTCGGCGGTCGGGCTCACATCCGGTCGACACCGGGCGAGGGTACTGAAATCCAGCTTGACATGCCATATGGTGAATTCAACAACGACTAGCGCGGTGGGGAGGAAGTCATGACTGAAGCCTCAGTGCCCGACGAGCAACCGGGGCGCCACAGCGTCGTCATCGTCGACGACCATGCGATGTTCCGGACCGGGGTGCGCGCCGAGATTGCCGGTGCCGTCGACATCCTGGGGGAGGGCGAGGACGTCGCCACCGGGGTAGCAGCCATCAAGCGTTGTCAGCCGGAGGTCGTCCTGCTCGACGTCCACCTGCCCGGTGGCGGTGGGGCCGAGGTGATCCACCAGGCCGGCACCGACAACGTCCGGTACCTGGCGTTGTCGGTGTCGGATGCGGCCGAGGATGTCATCGGTATCATCCGGGCGGGCGCCAGGGGATACGTCACCAAGTCGATCTCGGGTACAGACCTGGTCGACGCCATTTCCCGGGTGGCTGACGGGGATGCCGTCTTCTCACCGCGACTGGCCGGCTTCGTCCTGGACGCCTTTTCTGGCTCGATCGAGGTCGAGAAGGTCGACGAGGATCTGGACCGGCTGTCCGCCCGGGAGCAGGAAGTCATGCGTCTGATTGCCCGCGGCTATTCGTACCGCGAGGTCGCCCGCGAGCTGTTCATCTCGATCAAGACGGTTGAAACTCACGTTTCGTCAGTCTTGCGCAAGCTCCAGCTATCGAACCGGCATCAACTGACCCGCTGGGCGGCGGAACGCAAATTGGTGTGATACGACCGACCGCCTAGTGGCGACGGCCCTTGATGGCGCCCCAGACCAGCAGGACGATGATCGATCCGACGATGGCGATGACCCAGGTACGCAGATCCCAGAAGCGCCCGAGGGGCACATGGAACAAGGCGGTCGACAGCCAGCCGCCGACGTTGGCGCCGACGACGCCACAGATCAGAGCGGAAAACAGACCGTCATTGATCTTGCCAGGCACGATGGCGCGCGCCACGATACCGGCGAGCAAACCGAGCAACAGGAAAGCGAAAAAACCCATACGTCTAGTTTAGGTGACGCGGTCCAGCGCCAGCCCCTGGGTCGTCCCGGGTTCAACCCTGATTGGTCCACCAGCCGAGGTACCGGCACGTCGGCCCGAACCGGTCTCGGCCAGGTCGTAGAGTAGGGGCCCTGATGGCTGACTTCGACAACGACTCAACGGTGGCCTGGCGTGAGCGCCAACTGGCCGACCAACTGGCTGGGCTCAACCCGGCGCAGGTCGACGCCGTCGTCCATCAGGGCGGTCCATTGCTGGTGGTGGCCGGAGCCGGCTCCGGCAAGACCCGCGTCCTGACCAGGCGGATCGCCTACTTGATCGCCAGCCGCGACGTTCATCCCGGTGCGATTCTGGCCATCACCTTCACCAACAAGGCGGCCGCCGAGATGCGCCACCGGGTGGGTGACTTGATCGGTAACCGGGCGCGTTTCATGTGGGTCGCAACTTTCCACTCGGTCTGCGTTCGGCTGCTGCGGGCCGACATCGACCGGATCGGGCGGACCAGGACTTTTTCGATCTACGACGACACCGACTCGAAACGCCTGGTCTCGTCGATTTGCCGCGAACTGGGACTTGACGCCAAACGGTTCGCGCCCCGGGCCATTCGTGGCTGGATTTCGGGGCAGAAGAACGCCTTGATCGACGCCGACGACGCGCGCGAGGCCGCGGTCGGCCGTTTTCCCTTTGAGACCTACGCCACGGTGTACGCCGAGTACCAAAACCGCCTGTTGCGGGCCAATGCCCTAGACTTCGACGACCTGTTGACAGTGACGGTCGACCTGCTGCAGCGCTGCCCCGAAGTGCGCGAAAAGTACCGCCGCCGCTTCCGCCACGTCCTGGTCGACGAGTACCAGGACACCAACCGGGCGCAGTACGTTCTCATCCAGTTGCTCTGCGGCCCGCAGTCCGGCCCGGGCCACATCGACCCGCCCGAACTGATGGTGGTGGGCGATTCCGATCAGTCGATCTACGCCTTTCGTGGAGCCACGATCGAGAACATTCTCCACTTCGAGCGCGACTTTCCCGGTGCCGTCACCATCATGCTGGAGCAAAACTATCGGTCGACTCAAACGGTCCTGAACGCGGCCAATGCCCTGATCGCTCACAACCGGTCCCGGCCGGACAAGCGACTGTGGACCGACCAGGGCGAGGGTGCCAAGATCGTCGGCTACGTCGCCGACACCGAACACGATGAGGCTCAGTTCATCGCCGGCGAGATCACCCGGCTGGCCGACCAGGGCCAGGCCCGCTACGCCGACGCGGCGGTCTTCTACCGGACGAACGCCCAGTCGCGAGCGGTGGAAGAGGTCTTCGTCCGATTGGGCTTGCCGTACCGGGTGGTCGGCGGTTTGAAGTTCTACGAACGCAAAGAGGTCCGCGACGCCATCGCCTATCTGCGGGTCATCGCCAATCCGGCCGACGACGTCTCGCTGCGCCGGATTCTGAACGTCCCGAAACGCGGCATTGGCGACGCCACGATCGATCTGGTCGCCGGGTGGGCGAACGCTCGTGGGCTGAGCTTGATGGCGGGTGTGGAACAGGCCGGCGACATCCCGGGGCTGGCGGCCCGTTCGGCCAGACCGTTGGGCCAGTTCGCCGAGTTGGTCGGCCGGCATCAGGCGATGGTGGCCGAAGGTGTACCAGCCGATGACATATTGCGCTCGATTCTGACCGCCTCTGGCTACTTCGAGGCGCTTCAGACCTCTGGCGATGTTCAGGACGAGAGCCGGCTGGAAAACCTGGCCGAGCTGATTGCTGTCGCCACCGAGTTCGTCTCGGCGGCCCACGAGACCGATATCGACGCCCTGGCCGGCGACGATGACCCGCTGGCCGGCGACGACGCCGCCTGGTTGGGGTCCGGCGGACCCGCTGCCTCGGCGCCAGGGCCCGAATTGGCCGGTCGCCTGCTCGGTCAGCCCGAGCTGGACGACTCGTTGCCCGCCTTCCTCGAACGCATCGCCCTGGTAGCCGATTCCGACGAACTGCCCGACGCGGTCAAGGACCAGGGGATGGTCACCCTGATGACGTTGCACACGGCCAAGGGCCTGGAGTTCGATAACGTCTTCATCACGGGCTTCGAGGATGGCTTGTTCCCTCACGAACGGGCGGCAGGTGACGCCCGCGAACTGGAAGAAGAGCGTCGGCTAGCCTACGTCGGTATCACCCGGGCGCGGCGTCGGTTGTACCTGTCGCGGGCGGTTGTGCGGACGATGTGGGGGTCACCGCAGTACAACCCGCCCAGTCGCTTTCTGGAGGAAATCCCAGACCAGTTGATCGACTGGCGCCGAGTTGGCCGGGTCGGGGGTTGGTCGGCCGTGACCAAACCGGCTGTCACGCCCAGCCCAGGCTCGGCTGAGCACTTCGCCGCCCGATCGACGACGGCCCGGCCGAAGACCATCCCCGTCCTGGCCGTGGGCGACCGGGTGTTGCATTCGACCTTTGGCCTGGGTACGGTCACGACCGTCTTGGCGGCCACCGACGATCCTCGGGTCGAGGTCGACTTTGGGTCGTACGGCCGCAAGCGGCTGTCAGTCAAATACGCTCCGATCGAGAAGCTGTGATGGCGACGGGCGGGCACAAGCTAACGGTCGAAACGGTCCGGCCGCAGGGTGATCGAGCCCGAGCGGCGGCCATGCCCTGGTGGTTGGCCGCCATCGGCGGCGCCGTCGTCTGCGCCGCCGCCGGCTGGGCGGTCATCGCGGCCATCGTTTTGTTGGATCAACTGGTCGCCACCGGCAGTGTCACCGGGTCGGCCGTCGACTTCGCCAGCCGCTTCTGGCTCCTGGTCCACGGTGGCGTCCTCTCACTCGGTGACAATCGCATCAGCCTGATTCCCCTGACGTTAACGGTGTTGGTCGGCGTCGCCCTGCACGGCGCGGCCGGATACGCCGCCAAGCAGGCCGTCTTGGCGGTTGATCAGCCGCCGCCGCCCAGTCTGACCGCGCTCAAGGTGACCGCGACGCTGGCCGGCGCCTATGCCGCCGTCGTCGTGACAGTGGCCCTCATCCTTGACCATGGCGGCCCGGCGGTTCGGGCCGGCGGCGGTGCCCTGATCCTGGCCCTGCTGATGGGTTTTTTTGGGGTACGCAAGGCCCTGGACTGGGCACCACAGCGTCGCTGGCCAGTCTGGGCCCGAGCGATCCCGCGCTCGATCCTCACCGGGGTGGTGGCGTTGGCGCTGGGTGGAGCGGTGGCGTTGACCGGTGCCCTGTGGACCCACCGCGATCAGTTCATCACGTTGACCAACGCCCTCCAGCCCGGCGGGGTCGGCGTGGTGTCGCTCAGCTTGTTGCAATTGGCCTGGGCAGTCAACCTGATCATCTGGTCGGCGGGCTGGACCACCGGCGCCGGCTTGATGCTGGCCGACGGCTCAACCATTTCGCTCATGGGCGGTCAAGTCGGCTTGTTGCCGGGTTTCCCCATCACCGCAGCCCTGCCGAGCGGGCTGGCCTCCTGGTGGAATCTGATCTGGCTGGCCGTACCGGCGGTGGCCGGTGCCCTGTCGGCCGGGGTGATTCTGCGAGACCGGCCCAGGGCTCGCTTCGACGAAACGGCCTTGGTCGGCGGGCTGGCCGGTGTCCTCGGCGGCGCCGGCTTCACTCTGGTGGCTCTCTGCGCTGGCGGCGGCCTGGGCGTCGCACGGTTGGCGGTGGTCGGCCTGAACCTCGTGGCGCTGGCGATCATGGCCGGCGCTGTCATGGGTTTGGCCGGACTGATTACCGGTTTGATCGCTGGCCTGATCCGCCGGCCCGCCCAGGCGACCGATCCGCGCTGGTGGTCGCGTTGGCAGGGCGGTCCCCCGGTCGACACGACGACCTTGTACCAACCGAAGGCGAAGCGGCCGCGCTGGGTCGTGCCGGCCGGTTCGGTCGAGGAACAACCGCCCCTGCCGGAGGCGACTGAGTCGACGGCGACCGAGGTGCTGACCGCACCAAATCAGCCGGACGAGCCAACTCAGCTGGCCAAGCCGGCCCAGCCGGACGATCAGCCGCCGCTGGACTTCTACGCCGAGCAGCCGGGGGACTGACTCGATAAGATGAGTCCGTGCCGTTGCTCCGACTCGTCGTTCTGATCTCAGGCGAGGGTACCCTGCTTCAGGCCGTCCTCGACGCCATCGCCGTCGGCCGGCTGCAGGCGACCGTTGTGGCCGTCGGCGCCGATCGGGCGGCCAAGGGGCTGGCCAGGGCGACCGCGGCCGGCATCGACACCTTTATCGTCCCGCTGGCCTCGGGCGCCGATCGCAGCCGATGGGACCAGCAACTGGCGGATCGAGTGGCCGGATACGAGCCCGATTTGGTCGTCTCGGCCGGGTTCATGAAGCTGGTTGGCCCGAGGTTCCTCGGTCGCTTCGAAGGTCGTTTCATCAACACTCACCCGGCGTTGCTGCCCAGTTTTCCCGGAGCCCACGCCGTCCGCGACTCCCTGGCGGCTGGCGTCAAGGTGACCGGCTGTACGGTTTTCGCGGTTGACGCCGGCATCGACACCGGCCCGATCATTGCCCAGGTGGCCGTGCCCGTCCAACCGGGTGACGATGAACTCAGCTTGCACGAACGGATCAAGGTGGCCGAGCGCCGCCTGTTGGTCGACGTTATCGACGGATGGAGGCACCATGCCTGATCGGACCCAGCTCAGCCGCGCTTTGGTCAGCGTCTACGACAAAACTGGTCTCGTCGAGCTCGGCCGGGCCCTGGCTGACCATGGCGTCGCCATCGTCTCGACCGGGTCGACCGCCAAGGTATTGACCGAGGCTGGGGTGCCGGTCCAGCCGGTCGAGGCGGTCACCGGTTTTCCGGAATGCCTCGACGGCCGGGTCAAAACGCTGCATCCGGCGATTCACGCGGGGCTGCTGGCGGACCGCCGCCGGCCGAGTCACGTTGCCCAACTGGTCGAGCTCGGCATCGCCGCCTTCGACTTGGTGGTGTCCAACCTCTACCCCTTTGCCCAGACCGTGGCCAGCGGCGCCAGCGAAGACGACTGCATCGAGCAGATCGACATCGGTGGGCCCTCGATGGTCAGGGCCGCTGCCAAGAACCACGCCAATGTCGCGGTGGTGACCTCGCCCGACCAGTACGGCCAAGTGGTGGCGGCACTGGATGCCGGTGGCTTCACTCTGGCGGAGCGCCAGCAACTGGCCAAGGCCGCTTTCATCCAGACGGCGTCGTACGACCTGGCGGTAGCAACCTGGTTGACGCAGACCTTCCCGGGCGGCCAGGCCGAGGCGATGCCCCCGTGGTTCGGGCGCAGTTTCACCCTCGTGGATGAGTTGCGTTACGGCGAAAACCCGCACCAGGCGGCCGCGCTCTACGCTGGGTCGGGTCAGGGCCTGGCTCAAGCCATCCAGCTCGGCGGCAAGGCGATGAGCTACAACAACTACACCGATACCGATGCGGCCTACCGGGCCTGCTACGACTTCACCGAGCCGGCCGTGGCCATCGTCAAACACGCCAACCCCTGCGGCATCGCGCTTGGGGCGACCATCGCCGAAGCCCACCGCCGGGCGCACGCCTGCGATCCGCTGTCGGCCTACGGCGGCGTCGTGGCGGCCAACCGCGAGGTCAGCCTGGAGTTGGCCGAGACGCTGGCCGACATTTTCACGGAGGTCATCGTGGCGCCATCCTTCGAGGACGAGGCCCTGGCCCGGCTGAAAAAGAAGAAGAACCTGCGCATCCTCCAAGCCCCGGCCTATCAACCAGAAACACCGGAGTGGCGTCGGCTCACCGGGGGAGTCCTGCTACAAACCCCCGACCAAATCGACGCGCCTGGCGATGACCCGGCCACCTGGACCCTCCAGGCCGGTCAGCCGCTCGACGCGGCCGGGCTGGCCGACCTGGTGTTCGCCTGGCGGGCCTCACGCTCGGTCAAGTCCAACGCTATTT
>Ga0123357_10014356_pt1 | contig 10333 bp, 7 predicted proteins | sample TergutEmb28metaG_FD_89873 | JGI IMG/M metagenome (GOLD analysis project Ga0123357, IMG submission 89873) | Embiratermes neotenicus P4 segment gut microbial communities from Petit-Saut dam, French Guiana - Emb289 P4 | ecosystem: Host-associated > Arthropoda: Insects > Digestive system > Gut ... | reverse complement strand
GTGTGTGTGTGTGTGTGTGTTTGTGTGCTGTAATACCGGTGTCGTAGGAGAGTAGAGACTTTAAAATGGGCGTGAATAAACCAGACACACAAAATCACACTTCATAATGACCAGCATTTTTATCAGTAATGACTGAATGAACAGGAAGTAGAGTGGTGTTCGCTTTCACTTCTCAACGAACTAGAAGCCTTATGCCAGTCAGATGGGCACGCAATTGATTTGTAATTGCGCATACTTTCCTGCAGCTACTCATCGCGTGGGAAAAATGACGAAGTTCTTCTCTATTTTCATGTGTATATCTTACGTTCTTCATTCGTATTCGTTGGGATCCTGTGTGCCTGATGCTGCGTGTTGGTCATTTGTCGCTCGTGTTAAGAAGAATGAAAAATCCGTAAAAAATTGAATGATAAATTGTGGAATAGTATTTAAGATTATGGTTTAAAAAGGGTAAGTGCGCGTCCTCTAGTAATATTTGTGGCACATTTACAACAAACAGTTTTAAAACAATGCTTAATAGCTTTGCTGTATCTGCTGTGTCCGTCTGTTCGCGTGTAACAGCTCAAGAACGTCTCATAGGAAGAATGGAATGTGGTACGGTGGCCTGTTACTGAAATTAGTTGATTCATTTCAGCTTGATTAAAATCGGAAGAAAATATGCGACGTTTTACGTGCAAACCTACGAGGCTTTCTGTCTTAATCCCACAACAAACCCCGCTATGTGTCAAAGAGCAATCAGTTTTTAAAACGATATTAATTTAAAACACTGTGTATTCCTATACATCTTCATAGTGTGAGGCTTAAGATCAGTTACAGCTGTATCTTGCTGACAGCCTAGGTCGGTGGATATACAGTTTATTGATGTACTGATGCGATTGAACTGAGAATCGTCAAAGGACGACTGGCGAACGACAAGCTAAATGCTAGGTCAGTCCCGAGGCAACACAAACCGCATTCTCATTAACAGTTTCCTTTAATAGTCGTGACATCTAACGCCGTTTCGACAACCTCGGTTCTAATCTGGGAACATTGCTTGTGAGCGGCATGAAGGAATCTCAGCCTTTCTGCCTTAGGGTGACTAGAAGATTAATTCACACAAAATCCAGTGTGTAGAAATAAGTGCCGAGGCCATAGCGTGTGCAGTGTCACTGACCTCAATAATAACAGTACGAAAATCCGCGTTCTGAAATTCTGAGGGCGTGGGTTCGTCATGTCTGCATTTCTACGTGGCTGAAACTGCGTATTCGGTTTCAATGATATTTGTTACATGCGACTGGCACTGACAGTACCCAACATTTTCTATGAAGCAAAAAGTGAAATTTGTGCACTTTATTAAGTACTGGACCTATCAAACTTGCTCTAGAGGTGACGCTTGTTACTTACATTTGGGAGGTACTGGTTAGATATGCGGTCATGTTACTGAGTATCCTGGCTACTGTATTTCTTGACTTTCCTCAGTCCAATCCAAGGCCATTTTATCTTAAAACAGGCCACTACCGATCCTTTACCTGTCCTTTCAAGTTAAACGAACGTGACGGTCCTTACTATTCGACGCCAAATAGCCACTGCTCTGGATACAGCATTTTTAGGTGCCCTGCAACCCATCCGTCCCTTTTGAAAAGGCACATAATGATAAAGTGTATGTGGTAGATCTCATTTAGTGACAAATACGTATTTGTTTGAAATATTTCTTAACAAGCCTTTAGGACTCACGATATAGGGAGTAACTAACTCCAATGCACAGTTTTCGTTCAGAAACTGGGATGCCCACCGTTCGTCAAGGACTGGATTCTTTACCGTCTTGTATTATATGGATATGAAACTTGGTCTGTCATTTTAAAGGAAGTGCGTAGACCGAAGGCGTGCGAGAACGGGGTGCTAAGGGGAGTAATTGGGCCTTAGAGGGAGGAAGTTGTACGGGCTGGAGAAATTGCATAATGAAGAGCTTGGTGACTTTTTAGTCTTTCTGAATGTTGTTAGAGTGCCTAAATCGAAGAAGGAGATGGCCGGGACACGTGGAATGTGTGGGGAGGAAAAGAAGTGCCTACAGGCTTTTGGTAGGCGCTTGAAAGATGTAGGCATAGATGGAAGGCTAAGATTACATGGATCTTAAAGAAATAGGATGGGATAGTGTGGAGTTGATTTATCTGGCGCAAGACGGCTTAGTAAACAGCGCAACGAACCGAATCTTCGTGCTGTGTAAAATGTGGGGGGGTTTCTTGACCAGCTAAAAAAAAAAAACTTTTAGCATATCAAGAAGGACTATTATCCGTGAGAGTTGTTAGTGTAGGTTGAAGTTACGCTTTGCCCATTGTTAAACGTTTACCGACATATTTAAGGATCGAAATGCCTTCGAAACCCGACCACTACGAGTATTTACCAATCGGCTCAGCGTAACATCCCAGAATAACCTTTAACAACACCGCTTTGATAACATCAAGTCTATTTTGCCGAGTGTTCAAAATAAACATCCAGGGCTGTTTTATTATCCAATTGCATGATGTCGTTTTGTGCGGTTTTTTTTTATCACGACAGTGAACGTTTGAGTTCCATTAAATATGAGAATTTCTTGACTAAGTGAGCGACTACTAGCTTTCAAAAAGGACCGTGCTGCACGAGTTATCGTCGTCTTTCAAAAGTAGGAGTGAGAAAACCGAACGTCTCTGGTGGCCTCGGGGCTGAAGGTTGGAAGTGCCCAGCGACACTGTACAGTTATAGCCGGCTCTGAGTACTGTTACAGCAACCACTTGCAAGCGAAGACAGAAGAATGTTATCGATATCGACGTTTATATCGTTCTTATTCCGTATTCACATTTTACCTGCTTCCTTTGGGGCCTCTATGCACATATTGTTAACTGTTTTTTAAAGCAGTCGTAGCTTAGGTTGTGGAGCATATGATATCGACAAAGAAATACTGAAGTACCTGTCCCAGTGCCACTTCATCCCTCACAAATTCCACTTGAACTGACTGGGTACCGAACCGGTTCCTCCTTGGTGAGACACCGGCGAATAACTCCCAATGCACCGTGCTCATTTTTAATGATACTTTTATCGGAAGGACAAGAGGGAGAAGCTCGTGGTACCTGCTAATGGAAAGATGCTCTTTTGTAAATAGTTCATAATTTATTCTTTTGTTAGACTCCGATGAGTTACTTCTACATGTTTTCGTCGTTTGTCTGACAGCAAATGCTGAAATGATTTCTATATTACAAGCTGCGAATGCAGGCTTCAAAAGCAACTCCCTCCACTCCCCACCCCCGATTTAAGTGCGTCACATACAACTTCCTGGATTGGAGGACATCAGATTACATTTCCAAATTACGTACGAAGTCGGATCCTACACGATAGGAAAAAAGGAAAGTCAAACTGTCTACTTGGTATTTACGTACCAAGTCACGAAGTGGTGCGACAGTGATAACAGAAAGCACCATCTAATTTATCACATCTTTTCTCTCTTAGATTGAATATTGTGATTCGAAAGAATTAGCGTTTGTGTCTGTGACAAGTCAAGTGTGCTCTAGTATAGCTTAAATTCTTTGTTACAATTTACTGAAAAAGCAACTAGAAGACTGTAGTAATGCATTTTGCGTTACGGGAGTTACTTGACATGACAATTCGGTCGTATCTTATGTTTACAGAAAGTTTCGGAAGCAGAATGTTCACATTTGTGTTCAGTGCCGCTGGAAGTGCAAAGTAGAATGTTACGTGCAGAAGGCCATGGCCTGTGTTGAGGTCACATTCCGTTATTGCATCATTTTATTGTCTGACATCTTGTCGTGTCCTTGGACACACAGACATACAAGAAGATTTTCTCCTCATTTCGAAATCCGTGTATGCTAAAATAGCATATAATATAATACCAATTAAGTCACTTCTAAGCTAGTAAGTGCAACAATAGTAATTCGAGTCTATACACAACTTTTAATGAATCGTCAGCAACATATTTCGGCTTTTAAAAAAACATCTTCGGGCTGACTACAAATCATCCGTGAAATCTACATGGTGATCATATTGCCTTTGCGTGTTCTATATGGATCTCAGAAAAAACAGCAAACTTTTCCTTATACAACATTAAGAGACTGGATTTTATAATCGAAGTGGAGAGTGTTTACTGCGCGGTACGTACTGAATCCTTATATGTAACAGATACGTTTCGTCTTTAAAGGTTTGCTAATACCGATAGCGTAAATGTCATAAGGCACATTTTTCACATTATAGTTGTGTGCTTCGTTAGCTGGAAGACTCCGTTCTTAGCTCTTCGGTTACGCCACACAGCATGCTTCATATACAGCCCTAACTGCACGAACAAAAATTACATCCTCAGTATAGGCATTCCAACATTATCAGAATTTCTCCAAAAAGCAATAATTGCGCGAATTACTTACTCTCTCGCAAATGCACAACAGTCCGCTTCTCTTAACTTCTTAACGCTCTACGTTGTCTCTAGCCTACCTCTCTAAGGACGAGCGGGCACTGCCTGGGAACGTTCAGAGACGTTAATTTTTCCTTGTAATGAATGTGTTTCTCACCATCCCGCCCCCTCTTCTTCATTTTCTTCTTTTTTTCCTTCTCTGCTGTTGCTATTTAGGCATATAATTGCTCTATATTGTGCAATCGTGCAAATCACGTAAATGCTGTTTTGGAAAAATGCGATTCTTTACCGTTAAATGGGTAGTTTCTATGGTTTGAAGTTGGGCTTCAAGCGGTTGATATCCTTTGTTTTCTATTGAAAGGCCCGTTTTCAATCCCGGAGTAACCCAGTTTGAATTTATTCGAGACAACGTAGTGAGTTTCTCTCTAGCACATCATTTTTTCCCTCTCAGACCACCACCAATGCTTCATACTAATCTGTTATGAAAGGCTGGTACAATAGGCCTATTTGAGGCTGCATTAGCAAGGGATTCATTCCAAACCCAGTGCAAGCTAACTGAAAGTTTGAATAATATACAACTTCTGTCTGTCCTTAATAGCGTGCAGCAAAGAGCAAGAAAGTCTGCAGAATTTCTGTGTATGCGTGCAATGTTATTACGGCCGGGAGAGAAGCAAGTGGTTTGACCTGTTGTCGAGGTCGGTACATACGAGTATTCCTAGAGTTACTTTCATGATTAGAGAGCTTGAGTTTCACGTTCAGATTCCTGGCTGAGGGGCCGAGGGATTCAGAGTGAAAGGAATTAACAACCCAGCGATTTGAGGATTCCCGCCTGTGGGATATGACGCCGTATCGTTGGGTAATTGGTTTCCAGCATTTAGAAGGAAACTATCGCCTTCTTTTGATGTATGTTTGTCCGTGCATCGTTGTATAAGCGTAGAGAAGAAAACCAACTAGGTGCTACTTAATGCTTTATTGCACTTATAATCTGCTCAACATGTTTCGGGCATTTATATGCCCATCATCAGGAGCTCGAGGCTATACTTGTGTTATTGCCGTATATGGTGTGTAATGCATTGATTACTGGTGGCCGGCTGTTAGGAGCAGAGCAGCAGGCTATGCGTTCGGGATGAGGGAAATTGTGCGAGACATCTCGGACGCATAGCCTGCTGCTCTGCTTCTAACAGCCGACCACCAGCAACCAAGGCATTACACACAATATGCGGCAATAACGCAAGTTTGATCTCGAGCTCCTGATGATGGGCATATAAGTGCCCGAAACATGTTGAGCAGATTATAAGTACAATAAAACATTCAGTAGCACCTAGTTGGTTTTCTTCTCTACGCTTATCGTCTTCATATTCAAGGGTCGCGTTGTCCATGAAGACGGATCTCCCATGTCTACACCTCGTTTTTGTACCGGCTACATCTAGCGTAGCATTTCTCAAATATTTCTCCCCACGATCCAGAATTGTCAAAGACATTGGCCTTGCAACACACCTGTGCGTAATCAGCACCCATTTAAACCACCAGGTTCGCTTGATTATTTACGGAGTTCATGACCAAAATGAAGGGCCAAGTTAGGGCTGCGACTCTTGGTTTGAGAATCTGGTTTACTGAATCGGAGCTGGCGAAAGGAAACTGTACCGTAGTCGAAACAGTGACTACAGCTTCTTCAAAGCATCCAAAGCAGGAGTGGACCACCCAGCCTCCAATTCAGTGGATAATGAGTGCTTTTTCTCCAGGGGTAAAGCTGCCGTGCTATGAAGCTGAGCACTTGGTACTATCTAGTGCTGAGGTTAAGAATGGGTTGAGCTATACTTTCATTCCCCTCTGTGTCTACATGGCGTACATAGGGACTTTACCTCATAATTTTCAAGCCCGTGTGCTTTTAATAAGAAATGCGACATTAGTGACGCTAATTGAAGTTTAAAGGCGTAAACAGAGAAAAGAAAATGTAAAAAATGTGATGTTATTTGCTCATACATATGTTTGTCAGAGTAAACGTAGAGGTGAAGTTGTTTCTTTGCACGCCATGAAGGCACATGTGGGAGTGGAGGTGTAATCCCACTCATTCTTACCCACGGTTGTATGAATGTGAGCGGTCAACTTCAGTTTCCGGACGTTTCGCTCCTGGGCGAAAAGACCGCGGTGTCCAGTAAACAGTCCCTAGAGCCCATCGGAACGCTAGAAGCTGTGGAGAGCGGAAAAATCCCTGTCCCTGTCGGGAAGCCAACTCGACTGCCTGTTATTGTCACTGCACTACTTGAGCTATCTAGGCTCACCCAATAAAGCAGTGGCATGAATAAACCAGGAGCCAAAGATAAATTCGAGGTCTATAACTAGAGGCTTAAACTGTGCTAAGGATTCGTATTGTGGTATTCGATGTCATGGCACCGTGTAGTCTGGTAGGTAGGTACAAAAATTTCGGAGAAACATACTATCTGTATCTTCAGAGTGGAAAATGGAGGCAGTATATTACCCTAAACGTGTTTATATCTGTACCAGACTGCATGGTGCCATGATCCTCGAGTAAGGTGTCCAACTTATGAAAATGAAGAAAGGCTAGGGGAAAACAGGTAGCAGGAAGAAAATCAGGGCAGCTAGTCGCAGACAACTTTCAAACCGTCACATTCGGCACGTGCTTGCCTGGAGCTATATGCATATTCCGGTCACGCCGAGTTCATTCGCGCGGTGTGAACTATTGCCCAGTAATGTACGACAGAGAAAACGTTACCCTGCTTAACCCTATCCACAGCACATGTCAAGGTGATCGAAATATTGCGGGAACCACGTAAGACGCCGTCCAGTCGTGAAACTGACTTACCTTTCACGTACAACCTCTCGTAATCAGGCGCCCGTGTGTCCCAACTTCGCTCCAGCAATGTATGTGGTACTCCCCGTTTTGTTGTTTTCTGTTTTTGTCTCCTAGTTTGTCTATTTTAGATCCACCTAATCCCTTCATCCGTTGTCTCATCGACCCGGAGACCGACTTTCGTAACTGAGATTTTCCATGTTTTCCCTCATTCCCGCATGCATAGGACGAGGTTGTAGTACTGCTTAAATTTAAACTCCAGCCGCTTTTCTTAATATTCTTCCGAATTCGCTATTCGCTAATCATGTTACACTTCGACACTATGTAGAGATACGGACGGAGTTGTTGCATAAACCGTAAAGAAATACGATACTTCTTTTACATATACCTGCACTTATTATCGTACCGTAGAATGATATATGAAGTGACGCATTCATGAGCGGCAGTGCACCAACTTATGCCTTTATGTACGTTGGTTTCTGCATAACAGGAAGACAGAAACATGACCCACCTGTGTGTACCCGCGTAAAATAATGGCTACTTACTTTAAATCAAATATTATTAAATGAGCGAAAATGCAAAGCCAAATATTTGTACACTCTTTTTTAAATAACTCCCAAGAAGAACGGTCATTTGAGAGCCACTGGTTTAGGATAATATTAAAACTTGTATAAAAGAACGTTGTGAATTTGATTCCTAATTTTTTATGTTAATATTGTAAGATATATATGACCGTTACGAATTTGAAAGCATATTGAAGGACCCGCTTCTGCCATTATCATAAGTCAACTAACTGGGGGAAACGACAAAACGTATGAGGACAACCGGTTGGTGGCCGAATTTTGATCCTCGAACCTCCCGAATATGATGCGACAATGACGCTCACTACGTCACGGCGCTGAGGCGGTTACCGCCATTCAGTATCTCAGACGAAGTCTTTGACCTTTAAATGCAGATGAAGAGAAGCAACGGAACAAACAGTCTCAACATAGTAACCTCGAAACACCTCGTGTGATGTTTTGCAACACGTGCATACTGTACATATGGGAGTATGACATATTGGACACCAGAACGTCCGAGGCTATTTGGTAGACATGGCACTATAATGAAGAGGGGGAAAAGGCGGTCTCTTGCGAAAACTGTAACGAACCTCCGAGCTCTATAAAAATTTCTTGGGCAGCATGGCCTTGGTTGGTTGATTGATTGGTTGGTTCGTTGGTTGGTGCCACTTAGCGAAATCTCTTCAGTAGATAACAAAACGTAATTCCGTCAAGTATATTCAATATGGGCAGTGGCTTTATAAATACTACAAACTGGGAATTCCGTTTGTGGAAATACTGTAGTGAAAAATAAATAACTTAGGTAACCACTTTTAGTAAAGAAAGTAATTAGAAATTTCAATAGAAATACGAGACTCGCGACTTCATAAAATTGGAGCGAAACATACCTTCTTGTATGGTTCTGCAATGTGGTTTCTAAAAAGCGAGGACAAAAACAAGAACAGAGTTTAGGCAAATGAAATACCTCTGATCAATTGCCGGATGTGCGTTAATGGGTGTGGCAGCAGACTAGAGGCTATTGGTCTAGACGGATACGAACAGCCCGTGTGGAACAGATGGAGGAAAGTAGAATGTCTGAGACCTCACAGAAGAGGAAACCATGGTATACTGGAAAAGGTGGATGGACGAGAGTTGAGGCTGGAGTAGACCCTAGAGGCACAAATATTGGCACTAACAGGGAACAATTCTTGGCTATGCTGCAGTAAATGACTTGCAGGTGAATGTGGGCCGCGCACAAAACTTCCTTTTAGCGGTATAGGCCTTTGTGCTCATGTTGCAGAGGCTCCCTAATTCCGTATCAATACAACTAGTGGTACGGTTCATTCATTGTATTGTCACAGGTAATATGAGAACATCATTCATCCATGCTTCGAAAATGATTCGTAATCGCGCTGCGACAGTTTGAGCGGTGTAATTCTGTGCAAACCACCAGAGACAACATTCAGAGAACTCTGGAAGTTAGTACAGATTCATTTCATGGTAAAGTTAAAGTGTCATTCATTCGTAACCTCGATAAAAGGTGCAGGTGAGTGGTCAGCTTCACGCCTCGGCCGCTGTACCGAGTGGTTAGAAAATTGGGCCCAAGGGGGACAACAAAAAAACCGAACAGTGGTTCGTCGCTTGGCCTGCCCCTTTCGTAATCACTATACTGTCTACGTTATGCCGGTGCCACAGATTTGTTTTGATTAAACGTCAAAGTGCCGAGGAGAGACATGATGTAACAAAGGAGAGAAATTATATGTTGAGCAGCTTTAAAATCCGTGTTATTTGACATTTCGTGATGTTTAATTCAAGATCGCTTATCAGGGGATATGTCAGGACGGAGGTAAAAAAAGGGGGTGAGTAGAATCTGCAATATTTTTTTGAATCCCCGCAGCACAACTTCTTATAACACGGTAGAATACTGGAATGTATATTGGAGAAGTGTTTTAAAAGGAATGAGCAGTTGAAATTACTTTGCATTACTTCGATTACTTTGGGTTTTATAAGTCACGTAGTCCTATGCTACACATTACGTGATTTGAACAGTTTATAGTTTACCGGTTCTATTCCCCTTGGATATGTCCGAAGCAAATTAGGTAAGTGGCAAGTTGTGTTAGGCTATCTGTTGAGAAGATTTTGTACTGTAGATGGCAGAGCAGCCAAAGATCTAATTTTATTTTACAGACGTCTTAAAGCAACTGTACTTCTGGATGGTCGCCTCTTCCACATCCAACACACGTTACGAATGAGAAATGTCAAAAACTGAAGAGGAAGTATGCTTCCCACGCAATCCGGTAACAGCTTATGCTCATTCATAGCCACATTGTGGTGGTAAAGTCACTGGATCCGTCACCCTAAATTCAATTTTCGTTCGTAAGCAGCAGGACATAGGCGCGTATGGGGGAGGGGAGAGATGTGCACAGGGTTCTAGTGGGGAAACCTGAGGGAAAGAGACCATTGGGGAGACCCAGACATAGATGAAAGGATGATATTAAGATGGATCTTCGGGAAGTGGGAGGGGGTGGAGACTGGATGGAGTTGGCTCAGGATAGGGACAGATGGCGGGCACTTGTGAATACGGTGATGAACTTTCGGGTTCCATAAAGTGCG